>Ga0209699_100249_pt1 | contig 45172 bp, 43 predicted proteins | sample SynthPrep_1_END__FD_187204 | JGI IMG/M metagenome (GOLD analysis project Ga0209699, IMG submission 187204) | Synthetic microbial communities from Ohio, USA - SynthPrep_1_END_DS7_MetaG (SPAdes) (version 2) | ecosystem: Engineered > Bioreactor > Aerobic > Activated sludge | place: USA: Ohio...
GGACGTCCATGTCGATCTTGCTCCGTGCTGAACAGGGGTCACAGGATGGCCTGCTGAGGAAGCGAACTTCTTCAGCAGGCGCAGACGACCATAGAGGGCACTACCTGACTGGTAGCTGAACGGAGAGGTAGAAAGGTGCGTGCAGATTGGGGTTGGCAGAGGGGATGTCGGTGCGCGCGGCGCACCCTACGCGCGCACCGAGGAGAGGATTAATGGTTTGGGTGCAACGGATCAGCAGGGCCTGGGTATCAGCCGCACTCCACTCGATTGCGGCCCAGTGACTTGGCGCGATATAGCGCCGCATCGGCCCGCTGCACCAGCGCTTGCGCCGGGAGGTGAGCATCGGCCTGCATGGCTGTCACCCCCACGCTGATGCTGACATGTCCGAGGGGTGAAGCAGTGTGAGGCAGATTCAGTGCTGCCACGGCCGTCACCAGTCTCTGGGCCATGCTCTGCGCACCGGCTGCCCCGGTGGCCGGTGCCAGGAACAGGAACTCCTCTCCACCATAGCGCGCTACCAGGTCGCTGGATCGACTGATGGTCGCGGCCAGGGTCTGCGCGATCTGTTGCAGGCAGGCGTCACCAGCCGGATGGCCATAATGGTCGTTGTAGGCCTTGAACCAGTCCACATCCAGCACCGCCAGGGCCAGCGGCTCACCAGTACGCAGGGCACGCTTCCATTCCCTGGCCAGTACCTCGTCGAAATGGCGGCGGTTGGCCAGGCCGGTCAGCGCATCGGTCAGGCTGAGGGTTTCCAGGCGGCTGTTGAGCACCTGCAACGCCTCGGTGCGTTCGGCCACGCGCTGCTCCAGTTCACGCTCGGATCGCTGCAGGGTTTCCACCAGTTGTTCCTGAGCCAGCAGCAACGAGGCCTGGGCCTGCAGCTTTTCCTGGCGCATGACGTTTATCCGGTCGGCCAGGGCGAAGGCCAGCAACAGCATTTCCAGGGACGAACCGAGCTGCAGGCCATCCACCGTGAAGGCGTTGGTCGGCAAGATGCCCATGGCGCGCAGGCTGGTGCTCGCCCCTCCGAGTATCAGCAGGCCAAAGGCCGCCAGGAAGAAGTAGGCGCTGCGCTGACGCCTGAGAGCGCAGGCGAGACCAACACCCATGATCACGAAAGCGGTGAGCAGATTGACCACGATGGCCACACGCGATACCTGAGGCAACGCAACGGCGTAGATCAATGGCGAAACCAGGTAGAGCGCTACCAGCGCCAGTAACCAGCGGTCGACCCTGGGCAGCAGACGAGCGGTCTGCAACATGCCGCGCATGAACAGCAACATGCCACTCAAGGCCAGCGATGCTCCCGAGTAGTAGGCCACGTTGGAATTGAGCGGCAACCCGCCCAGCGTCCAGTCCGGAGCCATGCCGTTCTTGATCGTCAGGGCGCTGGCAGCACACAACACGAAGACCACATAAAGCAGGTAGAGGCGATCACGCAGGGCAAGGAACAGCATCAGGTTGAACAGGATCATCGCGACAGCGATGCCCATGTAACCGGCGCGTGCCATGTAGTCTTCGCGCTCGTGGGCATGGAATGCCTCGCCGGACCAGAGCTGCAACGGTACCAGCAGGCCGACGCTCGACTCGACCCGCAGGTACACCACCCGCTGCGAATGTGCCGGCAGGCTGAGCGGGAAGACGAAGTTGCGGTTGTCATAGGCCTTGCCGGTCTGTGGCCGATCCGCGCCGGTGAACCAGCTGCGATACGTCCCCTGCTCGTCCGGGATATGCGCATCGACCAGGGAGATGCGTGGGTTGTCCACCACCAGCAGGCGCGTCACGGGCCGATCGCCGGAGTTCTCGACGGATAGACGGAACCAGTAGGCCGAACGGGTGAAGCCCAGTGCGAAGGAGGCGCTGCTGACGGACTCGTAACGGAAGCGTGCGGCGCTCTCGCCTGCACGCACATCCTCCAGCGTCAGCCCTCGCGAGGCATCTTCCAGCACGCCGACATGGGTGGTCAGCGACAGTGGCTCGGAGCCTGGCAATGCGACATCGAGAGGGCGAACATCGGCCCATGTCGACAATGACAGCAGCAACAGGCTCAGCAACAGCCAGGAAGACAATCGCAGAGGGTGGTGGGCATTCATGGAGGGTATCGACTGGGGCTCGGACGAGCTCCGGCTCGCGTGTGATCACGGGGAGGCAGAGTCTACAAGACAACCCCTGACGGCGCCAAAAGGCGCCGACGATCACCCGCCGGCGATGCCGATCATCGCCGCCAGCGCCAGCAGGCAGACCATGGCCACCCCATAGGAAAGGGTACGCCATGGCTGCCAGCCTCCCAGATACGTCAGCGTATGCACGACCCGGGCGCCCGTGAAAACGCAAAAGGCCCCAGCGCTCGCCTGGAAGGGTGTCTGCAAGGCCACGGCCAGGGCACCGAGAACGAAAAACAGAGGAATGTTCTCCAGGTCGTTTGCCCAGGCCCTGGCTGCGCGCCGAACCTGGGGCAAGTCCTGCTCACGCACGGCTCTTCCGACGAAAGCGGCATCCTCGGCATTGGCGAACGCCAGATGCCTGAGTCGGAAGTAGCCCTGATAACAGGAGATGGCCAGCATCTTGAGGAAAAGCACCAGCACGCACAGGCTGTACAGATGCAGAAGGTCGCTCATGAGCGTCCCTCCACGGGGCGCCTGCGAGCGAAACCCTCGACCACGATGTATGCAAGCGGACCGATGGAAACGAAGACGGCGGTCAGCCCCAGGTAAGGCAGGATCGCAATCAGCGAGCGGCCTCTGGCCCGGGCGTCCCGATATATCCAGAGCGCAGCCATCGACGCCAGCAGGTAGAGATCGATGACGACCTGCGCGGTGTCGGGACGGGACATCAGTTGCATGCCGAATGCCAGCAGCGATTGTTCGGCGATGGCCATGCTCCAGGCGGTATACAGAGAGAACGCCAGCAAGACGACGAGTGCGAGGTAAGGTCTTTTCATGCACGACTCCTGATCGATGACCCGAGCAAATTAGTGGTAGGGTCACCATCCACTCAATGACCTGTCAGGTCATGGACGCCCACTCACCCGCACTGCCAGAATCCGCGCATGAATGCACGTCTGCCATCCCGAACCATCCCTACCGCCCCGGCCGGACTGCAACTGCGTCAATTGCGGCGCCAGGCCAGCCTGAGCCAGCTCGACCTGGCGTTGATCACCGGTATATCCCAGCGCCATCTGAGCTGTATCGAAACAGGTCGTGCCAGGCCGAGCCCGGCGACACTGCATGCGCTGCTGATGGCACTCGAGGCGCCCCTGGATCAGTGCAACAGCCTGTTTCTGGCCGCTGGTTACGCGCCGCGCTATGGAGCGTCGCCGCTCGACTCGCAGTCGCTTGCAGCCATCCGAGCCGCCATTGGCCATGTATTGCAGGCCAACAACCCGGCCCCGGCGATCGTCCTGGGCAGCCAGTGGCAGGTGCTGGCTGCCAATGCCAGCACCGCCGCGCTGTTCGCACTGCTGGGCCTGCCAACGGATACCGCCGAAGAGCTCAATCTGCTGGTCACGCTACTGCAACCGGGCGGCCTGGGTGACCACCTGCTCAATGCCGAAGAGATCCGTACCGTCGCCTGGCAACGCGCCTCCCGTGAAGCACTGGAAAACCCGGAGCTGGCCACGCTGCTGGCGGGCTTGCCGGTACCGGACGGGCCCGCCTCGCTGACCCACGACGTCCCGCCACTGGTGATGACGCGCATCGGCTCGCCTGAAGGGGAACTGAGTTTTCTCTCCACCTTCACCACCTTCGGCATGCCGCTGGACATCACCGTAGCCTCGCTGCGCATCGAGCACCTGATCCCCGCAGACCCGCACACCTGGGCGGTCATGACCCAGGCCTACCAGCACTCACAGGCGACCCTGGCATGAACAGGCAAATCGACGACGCCCTCGCACTGGTGCGACGCCATCTGGCAGACGACCTGCTGGCCGTGCACCTCTATGGCTCCGCCGTTGCAGGCGGTCTCAAACCTGGCAGCGATATCGATCTGCTGGTCACGGTCAGCAGCCCCCTGAGCGACACCACTCGCCACGCCCTGATGCTCGACCTGCTGACCCTCTCCGCCTGGCCGGCAACCGAGCGCCTGCGCCCACTGGAGGTGACGGTGCTGACCCTAAATGCCGTGCGCCCCTGGCGCTATCCGCCCGTGCGCGAAGCGCAATTCGGCGAATGGCTACGTGCTGATCTGCAAGCAGGTCGCATCGAACCGGCGATGGCCGATCATGACCTGGCGATCCTCATCACCAAGGCCCGCCGGCATGGCGTCTGCCTGTTCGGCCTGCCGGCTGCCGAGCTGTTCGACCCGGTTCCCGAGGCAGACGTGATCCGCGCCCTGCATGACACCGTGGCGCAGTGGAACGAGGCGGATGACTGGCTGGGTGACGAATGCACGGTGGTACTGGCCCTGGCACGTATCTGGCTGACCCTGAGCACGGGTGAGATCGTCGCCAAGGATGTGGCGGCCGACTGGCTGCTGCCGCGACTACCGGCCGAGCATCGTTCGCTGCTGCAGACCGCGCGGGACATCTATCTGGGGCAGGCAGCGGATGATCTGGCACTACGCCCGCAGGCACTGGCAGGTTTCATCCGGCATGCGCGGCAACAGATCGAGCGACTGCGCACGCCCTCACCCTCTCGATAACCCGTCACCCTCTCCAGCACTCAGGAACATGCCGATGACACCGGATCATATCGCCGCCTTCTGCCTGGCCCTGCCCGGTGCCCGAGAAGACCTCAAATGGGGCAGCAACCGGGTATTCTCCGTGGCCGGCAACAAGATGTTCGCGATTCTCGACTTTCTCGGTGAGGATCTGGCCTTCAAGGTCGATAGCGACCTGTTCCTCGGCCATGTCGACCGTCCCGGCATCCGCCCTGCTCCCTACCTGGCCCGGGCCCACTGGATCAGCATGAGTGCCCGGCACCTGCCACTCGGGGACGGCGAGCTGCGTCAGTTGCTGACGCGCTCGCATCAATTGGTGGTGCGTCGGCTGCCGAAGCGCCTTCAACCTGGACTGTTACTGGACGAATAACGGGATGTGCCGGACGACATAGGCACCGTCGAACGCCAGCAGATCGATCCAGAACACCTGATGCAGGCCGACGATCAGCCAGAACACCGTCTGGTAGGATGCCTTGCGCGTCTTGTGGCGGAATATCTGCTGAGCGATCAGCGCCCCTGGCCAGCCACCCGCCAGCTCGACCAGATGCAGCGTGTTTTCCGCGATCCGCCGACCACCGCTCTGCGCGCTGCGCTTGTCCAGCCAGTACTGCATGAAGCTCGCCAGGCTGGCCAGCATGTACAGCGGCAACACCCAGATCACGCCGGCTAGCAACACCTTCAGCGCCCCCAGCAGCGGCAGCAGGCACAAGGCGCTCAGCAGCAGGATCTTGGCGCCGAAATTGCGAATCGGGCCGGACTGTTCGACGCCGCGCGCGGGCGCCTTCGTCGTTCTGGTCGGAGTCTTGCGCGCCTCGGGAGGCGACGCGGGTCTGGGCTTGCGCCGGATGGCCGGGCGATCCAGGCTCATCTCGCCAGCCAGGCGCAGGTGTTCGGCACGCAAGCGCCCCTTTTCGTCGCGTCCCTGCACATACAGCACCTCATCGCCTGGCACCGGACGCCGCTCGCCGCGCATGGCGGATATATGCGCGAACACGTCAGCGCCGCCGGAGTCAGGGGTGATGAAGCCAAAGCCTTTGTCGTCGTTCCAGCTTTTCAGGCGTCCCTTGCGTTCGTTGCCGATCACGGTTGAGCGGTGCTCCAGTCGATCAGATGCAACTGCCAGGTGGCGAGAATGAACAGACCGAAGGCGATGCGATACCAGGCGAACACCCCATAGCTGTGATTGGCGATGAACCTGAGCAACGCGCGCACCGTGAACATCGCCACGATGAAGGTGGTAACGAAACCGATGAGAAAGGTCGGCAGATCGCTCCACTGCAGGATGTCGCGGTGCTTGAACAGGGAGTAGGCCGTGGCGGCGACCATGGTCGGCATGGCCAGGAAGAAGGAAAATTCGGTAGCGGCCTTGCGCGACAGCCCGAACACCAGCCCACCGATGATGGTCGCGCCGGAGCGTGACGTGCCGGGGATCATGGCCACGCATTGAGCAAGACCGACCTTCAGCGCCAGACTCCAGGTCATGTCATCTACCGATTCGGCCTTGATGACATGCTCGCGCTTTTCCGCCCAGATCATGATGACACCGCCCACGATCAACGCCGAAGCCACGGTAATGGGATTGAACAGCCAGTGTTCGATCAGATCGGCCAGCAGCGGACCGATGATCAGTGCGGGAATGAAAGCGATCAGCAGGTTTCCCGTGAAGCGCTGGGCCTTGCGTTCACTCGGCAAACCGAGCACCACGCTGAATATCTTTTCACGAAACTCCCACATCACCGCCAGAATCGCGCCCAGCTGGATGATGATCTTGAACGCGGTAGCGGTTTGCCCATTGAAATCCAGCAGGTCTCCCGCCACGATCAGATGCCCTGTACTGGAAATCGGCAGGAACTCGGTCAAGCCCTCCACTATGCCCAGGATCAAGGCCTGAAAGGCCGCCCAGATATCCATTGACTCCCCCAAACAAAAACGCGGCCATTGCCGCAAGAAAAAGAAAGTGAAGCATTGCCCGGCCCTGGGACATAGTCGCACTCCAGAGGTTCCTTGCGACGATCTGGCTCGGCGACCATTCAGGTTGTCTGCCGAGCTGCCGAAATGCTATCAGACAACTAGAGTAAAGGATGCCTCGTCGTATTCGCTCATACGCTGAAAACCGCGTGGTAGCTGCTCCCAACAAAAACAAGAATCAGGAACTCGCCCATGAACAGCTTACGTAGTATCCCCATCAGTCGCCGCCTCTGGCTGATTCTGGCGCTGGCTCTCCTGACGCTGATCCTGCAAGGCACCTTCATGCTTCGCCAGATCAATCTCGACCTGTATGCCGGCAAGGCAGAGAAGACCGAGCACGTGGTGCAGAGCACAGCAGGCATACTCAAGTATTTTCACGGACTGGAAAGCGCAGGCAGCCTGAGTCGAGAACAAGCGCAGCAGCAGGCCATGGAGGTGATTCGCGGCTTGCGCTATGACGGCCAGGAGTATTTCTGGATCAACGACCAGACGCCGGTCATGCTCATGCATCCGATCAATGCCAAGCTCGAAGGCCAGAATCTCTCGGGCTTCAAGGATCCGGACGGCAAGGAACTGTTCAACGAAATGGTGGCTGTCACGCGCAGCAAGGGCGCGGGTCAGGTCGACTACCGCTGGCCCAAGCCTGGGGCCAGTGATCCCGTGCCGAAAATCTCCTACGTCGAACTGTTCCAGCCATGGGGCTGGATAATCGGTTCCGGCGTCTATGTCGATGACGTACAGGCCGAGTTCAAGACCCAGGCGCTGAGCGCCATGAGCATCGGTTTGCTCATCGCCGTGTTCTTGACTGCTCTGGTGGTGCTGATTACCCGCAGCATTGCGCAACCGCTGGAGGCTGTAGTCGACGCCATGGCCAATATCGCCAGCGGCGAAGGCGACCTCACCCGCAATCTCGACAGCCATGGCCGTGATGAGTTGACGGCTCTGGCCGATCACTTCAACGCCTTCACCGACAAGCTGCGTCAGGTCATCCGGCAGATGCTCGCCTCGGCGGGCTCGCTGGATCAGGCGGCACGCACGCTCGGTGACATATCCAGCGAAGCCCAGCGCCACAGCCAGCAGCAGGCGCAACAGATGGAGCTGGTAGCCACTGCCGTGAATCAGGTGACTTACGGTGTGCAGGACGTGGCCAAGAATGCCGAGCACGCATCCAGCGAGATGCACACCGCCGAAGAGCAGGCCAGCCAGGGTCAGCAGAACATCGAAGCCAGCCTGCGCCAGATCGACCAACTGTCGGGCACCATCGACAAGGCCGTGGAAGTGATCCAGTCACTGGCCAGCGAAAGCACCCAGATCGGCAGCGTGCTGGAAGTGATCCGTTCGATTGCCGAGCAGACCAACCTGCTCGGCAATCGAACCGCCATCGAAGCTGCCCGTGCAGGCGAACAGGGCCGCGGCTTCGCCGTCGTCGCCGATGAAGTGCGCCTGCTGGCCCAGCGCACTCAACAGTCGACCGCCGAAATCCAGGGCATGATCGAACGCCTGCAGGGTAACTCCGAGGCGGCGGTCAAGGTCATCCATGACAGCAGCCGCGCCTCGCAGCTCACCGTGGAACAGGCCAGTCAGGCTGGCGAAAGCCTGGCACAGATAGCGCAGTCACTACGCAACCTGACCGGGCTGAATGCCTCGATCGCCAGCGCCACCCTGCAGCAATCGCACGTGGTGGAGGACATCAATCAGAACGTGACCCAGACCGCAGCCCTGGCCCACAACACCGCCGAGGCCGCTGAACAGTCGAACGCCGCCAGTCAGCACCTGAAACAACTGGCCGATCAGCTGAGCAGTCTGCTGGGGCAGTTCCGCGTGTGAGATCAGCATGAGCAGCATGGAGCATCAGGAGGTCGACTTCAGCCGCCCACAGAATCAGGATCTGATCTGGGATCTGGAGAACATGGCCCGCCGCGAGCTGGCCGAACGGTTCATCAGGCTGTTCGAGAACCGCCTGTGCGTCTATTCCGAGTCGGTGCGTCAGCTGTACACCAACTACAGCCTGCATTTTCCCAGCGATCTCGGCCGCAAGATGGTGGTGCTACCCAACCCCTATGCGTTCCATGACACCCTGACCGGCATCGACTCTCTGGCCATCCGCAAGACCGGCCTGTGCGTATTGCCTGGCAAGGTTCTTGGCAAGCCCGGGCTGCTGCTCAGCACGCAGATCAAGGATCACGGCCCGGCGCCCAAGACCATGGCGTTCAAACCCGCATTGGCGCAGATCATCAGCAATCAGCAGAAGGTCGGCGACGTCTTCCTGCCAGTGTTGATGAAGGGTGACCTGCGCGAGCTCGACCAGCAGATGCCCTACATTCACCTGCACCGCCTGCAACTGGCACGTCTGGAAAGGCTCTCCAGCTTCGAGCGCGATGACATTCAGCAGACCATCACCCGCAAACTTCTGGCGCTCTACCGCGAGGCTGACAGCCTGGTGTGCTGAATGCCGGACAGATCAGTACAATCGCCCTCCTTTCTTTTCACGAGGGCGCCAGATGTCCTGGCTGGAACTGATCGCTGCCGGGCTCGGCATAGTCGCCGTGTGGCTGACCGTACGCCAGAACGCCTGGTGCTGGCCTGTCGGCCTGGTGATGGTGCTGCTCTATGCCTGGTTGTTCCACGACTGGCGGCTGTACTCCAACCTGTTGCTGCAACTGCTGTTCGCCGTGCTGCAACTCTATGGCTGGTGGCAATGGACACGCGGAGGCGAGCAGCACGACGGACGCAAGGTCAGCGTGCTTGCCCTGCCCGGCCTGATCACAGGACTGCTGGGCGGCAGCCTGGGGGCGCTGCTGCTGGGCTACCTGATGGCCAACCATACCGACGCCAGCTCACCCTGGCTGGATGCGGCCCTTACTGCCTTCAGTCTGGTGGCGCAGGTGTGGATGGCGCAGAAACGCCTGCAATGCTGGGCACTCTGGGTCGCGGTAGACCTGTGCTACGTCGCGTTTTTCCTCCACAGTGGCCTGTATCTGACGGCGGGCCTGTATGGCGTCTTCACGTTGCTGGCCGTCAGTGGCTGGTTGAACTGGCGGAGGGACTCGGCCCTGGAGAGCCCCGCATGAAAGTGCTGGTGCTGACCGGCCCGGAGTCCAGCGGCAAGAGCTGGCTGGCCGCCGAGATCCAGGCACGCTTCGGCGGCATCGTCGTGGGTGAATACGTGCGCCACTTCATCGAAAATGAACAGCGCGACACCTGTTACGCGGACATCCCCGCCATCGCTCGCGGGCAACTGGCCTGGGAGGATGCAGCGCGTGCCCAGCGCCCTGCCCTGCTCATTCTCGACACCCACCTGCTGAGCAATATCCTCTGGAGCCGCTGTCTGTTCAACGACTGTCCGCCATGGCTGGAAGAGGAACTGCTCGCTCGCCGGTACGACCTGCATCTGCTGCTCGATCCACGCGATGTTTCCTGGGTTGCAGATGGCCAACGCTGCCAGCCGCTGTTGGCAGAGCGCCTGGCCTTCCATCGTGCCTGCCAGCAGTGGCTGACGGATCATGAGCAACCCGTGCAGGCGCTTGCGGGAGACTGGGAGCAACGCCGCCTGGCTGCCTTGAACCAGGTTCAGACGCTGCTCAACGCAGACGATGCTTGTGCAGCAGGCGATAGAAGGTAGGGCGAGAAATCCCCAACCTGCGCGCCGCCTGACTCATGTTGTTGGTGTAGCGCGCCAGCACGTCGTTCAGCGCCTGCCGTTCGGCACGCAGAATGTAATCCTCCAGCGTGACCGCGGCGCTGTCCCGTCCCTGTTCGACCTCCAGGCCAAGATCCCGGGCGCGGATCTGCCGCCCCTGGGTCAGCGCCATCGCTCTGATCACCCGATTGCACAGCTCACGCACATTGCCGGGCCAGGCGTGCGCAGTCATTGCCTCGATGGCATCTTCGCTGAAGCAGCGCTGGCGCCGACCGAACGCCGCGCCATGCAATCTGGCGAAATGCTCGGCCAGCAACAGCATGTCTCCATGCTGCTCACGCAGCCTGATGGTGTGCAACTGCTGACCGGCCAGCAGGCGATAGAGATCATCGCGCAAATGCCCCTGCAGCAGTGCCTGCTCCAGCTCGCCACGACTGATGACCACCAGCGCCAGATCCGGATGGGATTGCAGATAGCGCAACAGCCGCTGCTGGCCTTGCATGGATAACCCTGCCACGCCATCCAGAATCACCGTCGTTGTCTTTGCAGCAGCCAATGGCCCCTTCTCGCCAAACAGTCCATCTTCATCCCGGGCGCAGTCGAAGCGAATGAGAGCCTGGGGGGCGCGTGCTGAATGCTCATGGAGCAAGCGTGCCAACAAGGTCTTGCCACTGCCTGCTTCCCCCGTGATCAGCAGTGGTATCTGCCCGGAGCTCAGCCGATGCACCTGCTGGCGAAGGCTGCGTGCCTGGCTGCTGTTACCCAGCCATTGCCGCACCTTGGTCTCGGCCTGCTGCTTGCGCAGCCGCGCGAACACCTGCGACTGCTGCAGAGTATCGAGCAGGCTCACAGCATTGAGAGGCAACGGGTGTGCAGCGAAGAAGCGCCCGCCAAGCAGCTCGTTCATCATCGTTTGCGGCTGCGCATCGAGCAGGGCGACCCAGCAGGCCGGGCTCTGCTCGATCTGCCTCAGCAGCGCAGGGTCTGGCTGATCCTCCAGGTGAATCAGCACCACATCGCCAGCCTGAGCGGCGAGCTTTTCCAGACTACTGCGGTGCAGCGTCCATCCGGCGGCTCGTAGGAGAGAAAAAAGAGAGTCGCAGTCGGTAGCGGGCTCGACCACGAATAATTGTCGGGATGCGACGGAAACAGCCTCCAACATACTCCATCCTTGGCGCCATTATTTTGTATTCCCAATAAAAACAATGATTTGGCGCTCATTAGTGTAACGCTAGCAAGAAGTTTGACGTCGCTTGGATCATTTCTCTATATCAGTTGTTCCTGCTGGTTATTGCAAAGATGCCATCGCCACAACGATGGCATCTTGCCAACCGCCTAAGGTATTGGCATAACAGCTCCTTTAATAAGAACGCTACAAGGAAGTCATCAATGCGTCGCCTATTTCTTCGAACCCTGAAGCTCGTCCTGATGCTGGTGCTCATCGGCCTGGCGGTGGTGCTGTACTACATCGCCAACCCCAATCTGCCGAGCTTCGAGCAGCCCGATGAATTGCATTATCTGGGGCAATGGAACGATGAACAGCGCCAGACCTACTACTACACGCCGCAGGGCACCACGGTTAAGGGCCTGCGCTATGACTGGTTCGTCGCACTGGAGATGCCCTTCGGCACCGAGAAGTTTGCCCGCCTCGACTACCTCGCCCGCTTCGGTTTTCTCACCGATCCCAAGCAGCAGCCAACCCCGCTCAACCCAGGCAACCTGCCCGTAGGCTTCGCGCGTCATCAGGACAGCGAAAGCGGCGAGCACTTTCTCGATATCAGCTGTGCCGCCTGCCACACCGGCGAACTGCGCTACAAGGGGCAGGCTGTGCGTATCGATGGTGGCGCCGCCCTGCACTCTCTGGCGTCCACCGTCCCGACCCTGCGCGGTGGCGGCTTTGGCCAGGCTCTGGGCATGAGCATGGCCTTCACTTATTACAACCCGCTGAAATTCCGCCGGTTTGCCCAGCAGGTGCTGGGTGATCAATATCCGCAGGGCAAGGAGCGCCTTCGCGAGGATTTCAAGCAGGTACTCGACCGCCTGCTGGCAACGGCCATGAACGACTGGCACCGAGGTCTGTATCCCACCGAAGAAGGCTTTGGCCGTACCGATGCCTTTGGCCGCATCGCCAATACCGTATTCGGCGATGCCCTCGACGAGGCCAACTACCGTATCGCCGATGCCCCCGTGAGCTATCCGCACCTGTGGGACATCTGGAAATTCGACTGGGTGCAGTGGAACGGTTCGGCCATGCAGCCGATGGCACGCAACATCGGTGAAGCGCTGGGCGTAGGGGCCAGCCTGCATCTGTTCAACGAACATGGCCAGGCTGTCGCCGAACCTGATCGCTATGCCTCCAGCGTGCGCCTGCACGATCTCTACACCCTGGAGGAAACGCTGAAGACGTTGCAACCGCCGAAGTGGCCGCAGGAAATCCTCGGCAAGGTGGACATGCCACTGGCCAGCCGTGGCAAGGCGCTCTATACCGAGAACTGCGCCTATTGCCATGCGCCCAATCCTCAGCCGCGCGACAAGCGCGTAGCGCCCTCACGCGATCCGGAGTGGAAAATGCGCATCGTGCCGACGTCCATCGTCGGCACCGATTCCACCACCGCCGACAACATCGCCGATCATCGTTTCGACATCAGCCGCCTGGGCTGGACCAAGGCCGAACTCAGCAAGCTGGACGTCAAGCTCTACGGCGCCAGCCTGGATGACGTCGACTTCAAGAGCATTTCCAGCGCCAAGGGCCTGGCCTACATCACGGCCTATGTGGAAAACCGCGCCTACCAGGATGCCGGTATCGGCCCGCGTCAACGCTGGGAGATGGACGGTTATGGCCTGTCCATCGGCGTGCAGGAACTACGTGGCTACAAGGCACGCCCGTTGGACGGCATCTGGTCGACTCCGCCTTTCCTGCACAATGGCTCGGTACCCAACCTGTTCGAACTGCTCTCCCCTGTCTACGAACGGCAGGCGCAGTTCTGGGTCGGTAACTTCGAGTTCGATCCGGTTCGTGTCGGTTATCGCACCGAAACCTTCCCCGGCGGATTCCTGTTCGACACCCGCATCACCGGCAATGGCAATGGCGGCCACGAGTTCCGCGATGGCTGCCGCCAGGAGGGCGTGATCGGTCGAGCGCTGTCGCCAGATGAGCGCCTGGCGCTGATCGAATACCTCAAGGTACTGGGCAATCACGAGCTGGAAACTCAGCTCAGCGAAATCCCCGTCAAACCCTGGACACCCGGCCCGAGCTGCGAAGGCTGACACTACCAGCACGTTCTAGAACAAGGATTCCAATAATGTTGAAACGTTTCTGGCTTTGGCTCGGTCGCCTGCTCGGCAAACTCCTGCTCACTCTGGCTGTGGTCGGCCTGCTTGGCTGGGGTCTCGGAGAGGCCTACTACGCCTGGAAATTCTCCGGCCCGGTTTCCAGCCAAGAGCAGATTCCAGCGGATGAAGCAGCGCTGACGCGCGTGATCATCGAAGATGCCGTGCGCATCGTCGAACAGCACCGCGACAACACCCGCGTACTGCGTGATGCCCATGCCAAGGCCCACGGTTGCGTGAAAGCCGAGGTTCAGGTGCTGAGCGACCTGGAAGAATCGCTGCGCCAGGGCGTATTCAGCGAGCCCGGCCATACCTGGCAAGCCTGGATGCGCCTTTCCAACGGCAACGCCTATCCGCAGTTCGACCGCGCCCGCGACGCCCGTGGCATGGCCATCAAGCTGCTCGACGTTCCCGGCGAGAAATTGATGAAGAGTCCCGCTCATGCCGCCGAGCAGGATTTCGTGATGTTCAACCATCCGGCGTTCTTCGTCAGCGACGTGGCCGAATACCGCACCAACTTCGCGGCCCAGGCCGACGGCAAGAAGGTACAGGCCTTCTTCCCCAGCCTGGATCCTCGCACCTGGGAAGTCCGTCACCTGATCATCGCCCTGAAGACCCTGGCACCGGCACCGGAAAGCCCGGTGGCGACCACCTACAACTCCATCGCTCCGTTCAAGCTCGGCCCACTGAATATCAAGTATCGCGTCGTGCCGGCCCCGCAGAACTGCCCGCCGTACGAACTGCCAGAGCAGAACACCGGTCTGCCCAACTTCCTGCGCAATGCGCTTTACCAGCAGTTGTCACTGGATCGCGCACCGGCATGCTTCGAACTGCAAGTGCAAAAACAGAATGCGCAGTACTACATGCCCATCGAAGACACCAGCGTCGAATGGAGCGAAAAGATTTCCCCGTTCGAGACTGTCGCGCGTATTACCGTGCCGGCTCAAGACTTCGATAGCCGCGAACAAAACCTGTTCTGCGACAATATGTCCTTCAACCCCTGGCATGCACTCCCCGAACATCGGCCAATCGGTGGCATCAACCGCTTGCGCAAGTCGGTGTACGAAGCGGTCAGCGCCTATCGGCATCAACGCAATGCCGCTCCAGATGAGGCATCCCCCGTCAGTGCTGGCGTACAGGTGCAGGAAGAAGAAACGGCAGTGGAACTTCCAGAGTAAAAAACTGTAATCGGCGAGACGCCGAAACACTCTTTCTGGACACTTTCCGAGTGAATTGAAACTTTTTTCGGTGGTGTGTGACTTATGGGTCGACTGCGCTCATCAACAGTACTGAAACGGCCAGTCAATAACGATGGCCCTATTAATACTGGGATGAACTCGGAGAGACCGACCCCATGAGCACACCACTGCGTTTCAACGAAGCCCTGCTGATTGCCGACCGCGCATTCCGCCCCTTCCAATGCGTCGCCTGGTCGCCGCAGGACGGCACTGGCGTCATCAGCATCAGCGTCATCGATCGCACCAGTACCCGCCTGCTCGGCCGCACCCAACTGTCGACCGACACCTACACCGACTCGGCACAACTGGCCGACGCCCTTACCCGCTCGCGCGAAGAGCTGCGTAGCCAGGGCTTCGATCTGGCTCCCTGGAGCATGCCGGAGTAAGCCACCGTCCGGGGCGCTGCCAGGCGCCCCCAGATACACCTGCCTCTTGCCTGCATTGCCGGGCATCTTCAGACTCCAGCGATCCTACCTGCGGAGTCACGCCTCATGCTCGAGCTACGCCCCAACTGCGAAAACTGCGACTGCGATCTGCCCGCATCCAGTGTCGATGCGCTGATCTGCTCCTTCGAATGCACCTTCTGCCGACCTTGCGCCGAATCCGTCCTGGCGCTGCGCTGCCCCAACTGCGGCGGTGAACTGGTAAGACGCCCGATTCGCCCTGCCGAGAAGCTCGAACGCTTCCCCGCCTCCAGCGAGCGCGTTCACAAGGCCTGAAATGACGAAGGGGCGACCCTGGTCGCCCCTTCGTTCACGTGAGAGCGCTTGTCAGTAGTAAGCGTTTTCGCGGTTGCTGTGATCGGTCACGTCACGCACGCCCTTGAGTTCCGGAATGCGCTCGAGCAGGGTTTTCTCGATACCTTCCTTGAGGGTGTAGTCAGCCTGACCACAGCCCTGGCAACCGCCGCCGAACTGCAGCACGGCAATGCCCTCCTCGACCACATCGACCAGACTCACCTGACCGCCATGACTCGCCAGGCCCGGGTTGATCTCGGTCTGCAGGTAGTAGTTGATGCGCTCGTTGAGCGGGCTGTCCTCGTTGACCATCGGCACCTTGGCGTTCGGTGCCTTGATGGTCAGCTGACCGCCCATGCGGTCGGTGGCGTAGTCAACGACTGCATCTTCCAGGAACGGCTCGCTGATGCCATCGATCCAGGCTGTGAAACTGGCCAGGCCGACAGCGGTGTCTTCAGGCTTCTGCTCACCCGGCTTGCAATAAGCGATGCAGGTTTCCGCATAGGGCGTACCGGGTTGAGTGATGAAGACTCGGATGCCGATACCCGGTGTGTCCTGCTTGCTCAGCAGCTCGGCCAGGTAATCTTCGGCAGCTTGGGTAATGGTGATGGCGCTCATGGCAACTCCTCGCGAACATGGGCGCAGTGTACGCCAGTGAGACGCACGGTTAAAGCCCAACCAATTTAGTAGGAATTGATCGCACCCCAGGGATGGTGCCGACAGATGCGCCGTGGCGCACCACAATGCGCCACGGCCAATCGGTCAGAGATTCTGGTAGCGATTCATGTCCAGCACGCCCGCTTCCTGCGGCTGGGTTTCACGAATATGCTCGGCCAGATCATGGAAATAACGCCAGAACTCCGGATGGCTGCGGCGTACGCCCCAGCGCTCGACGATACGCTCGAAGGACTCGGCATCGGCGACTCCCTCCATCTGCCTGACGAATGCATCGATCTCACTGGCTTTCACCGTGAAGAGGAAGTTCGGGTAGCTGCTCAGAACTTCCGGGTAGATGGTGAGAGTGTCCAGGCGTGGCTGATAGCGCAGCTCCTCGCCCAGCATGAAGGCCACGTTGCTGTGCGCACGGTTACGCAGCACGCTGTAGATCTCGCGCGAACCATCGCTCAACTCCACACGCAACATCGTCGCTTCCGGCAGTTGCTCGATCACCCGCAAGCCACCGGCCGGTCGGCTGGCCAGGCGCGCCAGCGTCTGTTCGACATGCTGCAGCTCCCTGGGCAAATCATCGCGGTAGCATCGCGCCCCCGTGCAACGGTTGATAGGGTCAGGGCGGGCATTGAGACTGGCATAACGCTGCAGCAGCTGCTCGGCGAACTGCTTCCTGGGATCTCTGCCGGTCAGGCCGATGGCACTCGCAGAACGGTGATCGACCGAAGTGTAGTCCAGCAGCATCTTCAGCTTGCCGCTGTTCTGATACCAGTCATCCAGATAGCCCTCACGTGAGCGCGCCGGCAACAGGCGGAGGAAATTGACCTCGGCGCCGTTGCGGATCAGGTCGAAGTACAGGCGCGTCTGCGCCTGGTGCGAGACATTGCCGAACACATCGAAGTTGACCACCAACTGGTAGTAGGTTCGTTCGAGCAGCGGATAGTCCATCCACCAGAGGGTCTGCGGAATGTCACCGAGCAGGCCTTTGCGCACGGAGGCGCTGTCGTACTGGCGGAAGATCGACAGCAACGCGTTGTCGTTGCCACTCCAGATATGCGACCAATCCGCCGCTGGCGCATCGGCGTAGGCATCCTTGCGCAGGTCTTCATATTCATTGCGCTTGTCGCGGTAGTTGCGCCACAACCCCAGCAGATCGCCAATGTCGTCGAACTGGCCAGGCATGGCCAGCAGGGGGGTGGCTTCGCGCTGATAGTCGGCATCGGTGATGTAGAGGTCGTGCTCCGGCGCCTGGAAGAACGCCCAGAAGTTGTCGCGGATCACATCGGTGGCGATCTGGCCGCGGCACACCGGGCCACGGATGAAGGTACGCACGAAATATTCGGCGTTATCCAGCATGAACTGATAACGTGCCCGCGCCGGAATCGCGGCGAAGGTCTCGAAAGGATTGGCACGACGCTGCGCGCCATAACCAGGCACCGCATCGAGAGACCAGTCATCACCGAAGAACAGTTCCTCGATACGCGCCAGCTTGTCTTCGCTCAGCGGATAGGTGATGTGCGTCTTGTGCACGATCACACCCTGAACCGGCCACAGACGATAGTAGAACTCGGTACCGGGGTCATCGTTGGGACGGCGCGTGGCGATCGGATCGATGGGTTTGCCACTGGGCGTGCGCGAACGAACCATCTGGAAGAAGTGCCCCGGCTCGCCACCTTCGAAATGCAGATGCGCCAGGAACAGGTGCTCGTACAGCCAGCGAGACACCAGATTCTGCCGCGCACCAGGGGCATTCAGGAACTTCTCCCAGACTTCGACCTGACGCAGTTCGGCCGCGTTGGGTTCGAGCGCCCGCTCGGAGACGCGAGCGCCCTGCTCCAGCCATTGTTCCAGGGTGGCGTACTCGCCATCGCTCAGGCCCGCCACGGCGAACGGCATGCCACCGTGGGGATTCTTCTGCGCATAGGCCGCGAACTCACCCGGCAAAGGACAGCTGTTGCTGCGGGTAATGGCGATATCCAGATTGTCGGGCAGCTTGGCGTTGGGTTCGAGCGGCTGGCTGCGCCCCAGCTCCAGCATGCGTTTGATCAGTGCCGCCTGACCGTTCTCGCCATCGAGCACCGAATGAAATCCACGCTGGCGCCAGGCTTGCTCGCCTTGCGCATCCAGATAGAGCCGCGTGGTCGCTTGTGCCTGGGTGCGCGTGCCGTCATAGACCGGTTGCTTGCTGGCGCCGCGCAGAATGCCCTCCTCGCTGCCCAGGTTGAGCTGGCAGGGGGCGTCATAGCAGGTGTGGCAGGCCACGCATTTCTGCGTGAGGATCGGCTGCACCTCATCAACGTAGGAGATCGCATCGGCGCGAGCGCCCAGAGCGATCAGAAACGAGGCAAGGGCGAGCAACGAGCGAAGTGGCATGGCGGATTCCTTGTGCGGCACGATCGGCGATTCTACCGGTAACTGCGCTTCGGTACATCGCGGCCGGTCACGCCAGCCCTGAACGCCGCTCACGCAGTAACGGCCTGCGAGCAATCACCGGCCAACTGAAGCCCCGTGCGATGGAGGGTGCCTGTCTCTGGGCGGGCATGCCCGGCCATGAACATGAAGGAAATTCATGAGAAACCTGCAAGCGTCCAGGAGCCCTGCATCCTTGCTATGATTTGCGCCCTTTTTTTCAAGGCCAGACAGGTTGCCCATGTCCAGCACGCTCACCGATCGCAGCGCCCGGCTGCAAGCCCTCCAACAAGCCCTCAAGGAACGCATCCTGATCCTCGATGGCGGCATGGGCACCATGATCCAGAGCTACAAGCTGGACGAGGCCGACTACCGCGGTGCGCGCTTCGCCGACTGGCCAAGCGATGTGAAAGGCAACAACGACCTGCTGCTGCTCACCCAGCCGACGATCATCGCCGAAATCGAGAAGGCTTACCTGGATGCCGGCGCCGACATTCTGGAAACCAACACCTTCAACGCCACTCGCGTGTCGCAGGCCGACTACGACATGGAGGAGCTGGTCTACGAGTTGAACGTGGCCGGTGCACGCGTCGCGCGCCAAGTCGCGGATGCCAAGACCCTGGAAACACCGGATCGTCCGCGCTTCGTCGCCGGCGTGCTCGGCCCGACCAGCCGTACCTGCTCGATCTCCCCGGACGTCAATGACCCCGGCTATCGCAACGTCACCTTCGACGAACTGGTGGAGAACTACACCGAAGCCACGCGCGGCCTGATCGAGGGCGGTGCCGACCTGATCCTGATCGAGACCATCTTCGACACCCTCAACGCCAAGGCGGCGATCTTTGCCGTGCAGCAGGTGTTCGAAGAAGACGGCGTCGAACTGCCGATCATGATCTCCGGCACCATCACCGATGCCTCCGGCCGCACCCTGTCCGGGCAGACCACCGAGGCGTTCTGGAACTCGGTGCGCCATGCCAAGCCGATCTCGGTGGGCCTGAACTGCGCCCTCGGCGCCAAGGATCTGCGCCCCTACCTGGAAGAGCTGGCGAACAAGGCGGAAACCCACGTCTCCGCGCACCCCAACGCCGGCCTGCCCAACGCCTTCGGCGAGTACGACGAAACACCGGCGGAAATGGCGGCCGTGGTCGAGGAGTTCGCCGCGTCGGGCTTCCTCAACATCATCGGCGGCTGCTGCGGCACCACACCGCCGCACATCCAGGCCATCGCCGAGGCCGTGGCCAAGTACAAGCCCCGCGTGATTCCGGACATTCCCAAGGCCTGCCGCCTGTCGGGCCTGGAGCCTTTCACCATCGACCGCAACAGTCTCTTCGTCAACGTCGGCGAGCGCACCAACATCACCGGTTCGGCCAAATTCGCCCGGCTGATTCGCGAGGAGAACTACACCGAAGCGCTGGAAGTCGCCCTGCAGCAGGTGGAAGCCGGCGCCCAGGTGATCGACATCAACATGGACGAGGGCATGCTCGACTCCAAGGCGGCGATGGTGCGCTTCCTCAACCTGATCGCGGGCGAGCCGGACATCTCTCGCGTGCCGATCATGATCGACTCATCCAAGTGGGACGTGATCGAAGCCGGCCTGAAGTGCATCCAGGGCAAGGGCATCGTCAACTCGATTTCCATGAAGGAAGGCGTCGAGCAGTTCAAGCACCACGCCAAGCTGTGCAAGCGCTATGGCGCCGCCGTCGTGGTCATGGCCTTCGACGAGGTCGGCCAGGCCGATACCGCCGCACGCAAGAAGGAAATCTGCCAGCGCAGCTACGACATCCTGGTCAATGAAGTGGGCTTCCCGCCGGAAGACATCATCTTCGACCCGAACATCTTCGCCGTGGCCACCGGGATCGAGGAACACAACAACTACGCGGTGGACTTCATCGAGGCCTGCGCCTACATCCGTGACGAACTGCCCCATGCACTCAGCTCCGGTGGCGTATCCAACGTGTCGTTCTCGTTCCGTGGCAACAACCCGGTGCGCGAGGCGATCCACTCGGTGTTCCTCTACTACGCCATCCAGAACGGCCTGACCATGGGCATCGTCAACGCCGGTCAGCTGGAAATCTACGACGAGATTCCCAGGGAGCTGCGCGACAAGGTCGAAGACGTGGTGCTCAACCGCACGCCGGGCGGCACCGATGCACTGCTGGCCATCGCCGACAACTATCGCGGCGGCGGCGCGACCAAGGAAGTCGAAAACGAAGAATGGCGCTCGCTGCCGGTCGACAAGCGCCTGGAACACGCGCTGGTCAAGGGCATCACCGCCTTCATCGTCGAAGACACCGAAGAATGCCGCCAGCAATGTGCACGCCCCATCGAGGTCATCGAGGGCCCGCTGATGAGTGGCATGAACGTGGTCGGCGACCTGTTCGGCTCGGGCAAGATGTTCCTGCCCCAGGTGGTCAAGTCCGCCCGAGTGATGAAGCAGGCGGTGGCACACCTGATTCCCTTCATCGAAGCGGAAAAAGGCGACAAGCCGGAAGCCAAGGGCAAGATTCTCATGGCCACGGTCAAGGGCGACGTGCACGACATCGGCAAGAACATCGTCGGCGTGGTGCTCGGCTGTAACGGCTACGACATCGTCGACCTCGGCGTAATGGTGCCGGCGGAGAAAATCCTGCAGACCGCTATCGCCGAGAAGTGCGACATCATCGGCCTTTCCGGGCTGATCACCCCGTCGCTGGACGAGATGGTGCATGTGGCCAAGGAGATGCAGCGCCAGGGCTTCAACCTGCCGCTGATGATTGGTGGCGCCACCACGTCCAAGGCGCATACCGCGGTGAAGATCGACCCGCAGTACAGCAACGACGCCGTGGTATACGTCACCGACGCCTCGCGCGCCGTGGGTGTGGCGACCCAGTTGCTGTCCAGGGAGCTGAAAGCCGACTTCGTGCAGAAGACCCGCGACGAATACGTGGTGGTGCGTGAGCGCACCTCGGCCCGCGCCTCGCGCACCGAACGCCTGGGCTATGCCGACGCCATCGCCAACAAGCCTGCCTTCGACTGGAACGGTTACGCCGCACCGAAGCCGAGCTTCACCGGTGCTCGCGTACTGGACGATATCGACCTGGCGACACTGGCCGAGTACATCGACTGGACGCCTTTCTTCATCTCCTGGGATCTGGCCGGCAAGTACCCGCGCATCCTCACCGACGAAGTCGTCGGCGAGGCAGCCACCAGCCTGTTCAACGATGCCCAGGCGATGCTGAAGAAGTTGATCGATGAAAAATTGATCAAGGCCCGCGCCGTGTTCGGCTTCTGGCCGGCCAACCAGGTCGCGCATGACGACATCGAAGTCTACGGCGACGACGGCAAACCCCTTGCCACTCTGCACCACCTGCGCCAGCAGACCATCAAGCCCGACGGCAAGGCCAATCTGTCACTCGCCGATTTCGTCGCACCGAAGGAGAGCGGCGTGACCGACTATGTCGGCGGTTTCATCACCACCGCCGGCATCGGCGCCGAGGAAGTGGCCAAGGCCTACGAGGCCAAGGGTGACGACTACAACTCGATCATGGTCAAGGCCCTGGCCGACCGCCTGGCCGAGGCCTGCGCCGAATGGCTGCACGAACGCGTGCGCAAGGAGTACTGGGGTTACGCCGCAGACGAACAGCTGGACAACGAAGCGCTGATCCGCGAGCAGTACAAGGGCATCCGCCCGGCACCCGGCTATCCGGCCTGCCCGGATCACACCGAGAAAGCCACGCTATTCAGGCTGCTCGACCCCGAGGCCGACTACAACAAGGCCGGCCGTAGCGGCGTGTTCCTCACCGAGCACTACGCCATGTTCCCGGCGGCAGCGGTTTCCGGCTGGTACTTCGCCCACCCCGAGGCGCAGTACTTCGCCGTCGGCAAGGTCGACAAGGATCAGATCGAGCAGTACAGCAAGCGCAAGGGGCAGGACATCGCCGTCAGCGAACGCTGGCTGATGCCCAACCTGGGCTACGACGACTGATAAGGGCTTTCACCCTGTTTCTTTCAACGCAAGGACGCACCATGCACCTCAGGCTATCGTCGCTGCTTCTGTTCGCCCTGCTGACTGGCTGCGGCACCGTGCCCTTCGACCCGCCGGTTTTCGAGCTGGCGCCCTCGAAGATCGCCGACTTCCCCGTCAGCGGTGCAGTGAGCATCGAGAACGCCCAACCCTCGAAGGAACCGACGATACTCCACTCGCAAGGCGGTACCCGTCTGCAGTCGAACCATTACCAGGTCACGCAGACCCTCGTCACCCAGGCCCGCTTCGAGCTGGCCCGTCACGGCCGACTGGCCGCCGGCAAGGACAAGCGCATCGAGCTGAAGGTCAGCCACCTCGAAAGCCGCTACATCTTCTTCTACTGGAAAGGCAGCATGACCTTCACCGTCAGCCTCGGTGACGGCCAGCGTTTCGAGATGAGCGTCAATCACGCCACTGGAGCCAGCCCGCAACAGGATCTCAGCGGCACCATCGCCGATGGCGTCGTCGCGCTCTTCAAGGATCAGCGGGTGCTCGACTACCTCGCTCGCTGATCCCTGCCCCGGAAAGGGGCACGTCTGCAGGATGGACAGAACGCGTACAGCGGCGATCAGGTGGCGAGCCGCGCCGATCGTCGAAACAACTCGAACTCCACGGCGCGCACGGCGCTCCAACACGTATCGAGCCAGTCCGGCTCGTTCGACGGAGCGACGACATGTACAAGCACAGCCTTGCAGTACTGGCCGTAGCGGCCACGATCAGCGGTTGCTCGACCTTCGAGAACCCGACCGATTACGTGACCTTTCGCAACGAACCACTGGTCAGGCAGGTCGAGAACGGCATGACCATGGATCAGGTGCGAACCATCGGCGGCCCGCCTTCTTCGGAAGTTCCCAACGCTGTCACCGGCGGCACATGCAACAACTACGTGCTGAATGTCGATGGCGTGGAACAACCTTATTACGTGGACTTCGACAGCAATGGTCGGGTCGACGGCAAGGGTTTCATGAGCTGCGCACAGCATCAGGACAACCAGCGCCGACTCTGAATGATCACGGCCCCGCTGAATGCAGCGGGGCCGTCGATGCTCAGAAGATCAATTTCAGTAACCCGATCACCACGATCAGGCCGATGATGAAAATGATGCCGACGGTGCCGCCAATGAACTTCAGCATGCTGACTCTCCTTCTTGCGGGTTCATCAGCTGTGACCCTGCCTGGTGTGAGCGGGTTTAGTGTTTTTCTTCGGTGAAAGCCCCGAAGTGCCCTGCTCCGGGCCTCAGGCGCCCGGTCGACGGACGATCTTGATGCTGTATTCCATCTGCGGCTTGCGCGTCATGCTCACCGCACGCCGGGTCACGGTGTCCAGGGTGATATTCCAGAAGCCGCTGGACGGCACGCGGATTTTCGCCGGAAACCTGATGAAGGCGCCGCCGTGGTAGCTGTGGCGGCCACGATTCCTGAACGCGCGGAAGTTGGCGTCGTTCATCAGGCGGATGTTGCAGGGTTGCGAACACTGGATGACCACCAGATCGCCCTCTTCCAGGTGCTCGCGTTGATGGATGAATTTCATCGTTGTCGGACTCGGCGGTGAAACGGGGGCGCAATACTGCCGCAAGCGGCCCGGCATCGCCAGCGCTGCTGACGAGGCGCTTGCACCCGAGGCTCGCGCTACCTAGGATGCGCGCCCATCACCGTGCCGTGTTGTCGCCATGAAAGCCCTGCTCGACCACATTCCAACCCTGATCGCCCTGCTGCGCCGCTACCCCGGCCTGGTCGCCCTGTTCGGTTTCTGCTCGGGCGTGGCCAGCTTTGTGCTGGTCGACCGCCAGGCGCACCTGGCCAAGGTACTGGGGGTCGTGCTGCTGGTCAGCTGGATCTGGCTGATTCTGGAAAACCTCTTGCGCGAGCGTATCGCCAGACGCTTCGGTTTCGAATTGCCGCTCCCCCTGCTGCGCTACGCAACGCAGATGATTCATCAGGAAAGCCTGTTCTTCGTTCTGCCGTTCTTCTTCATCACCACCACCTGGAACAGCGGGCAGTTGCTGTTCAGCGGCCTGCTGGCGGTCGCGGCGCTGGCGTCGATCACCGACCCCATCTACTACCGCTGGCTGGCGCCCCGACGCTGGCTGCTGCTGATATTCCATAGCCTGGCGCTGTTCGCGGTGATGCTGACCGCCCTGCCGATCATCTTCCACATGACGACGCCGCAGAGCTATCGCATCGCACTGGCCGTAGCCACCGTGCTGGCACTGCCGAGCCTGCCGGGCCTGATCGGTTTTACCGGTTGGCGGCGCATCCTGCTGCTGGCGATTCTGCCGCTGGCGATGGCCGGTGCAGGCTGGATGGCACGGGTCTGGGTGCCGCCAGCGACGCTGTGGCTGACCGAAGTGGCGATCACAGATCGCTTCGATGGCGCCCAGCGCACCCCGGGTGACAGCCTCGAGCTGATCACGCTGGATCAACTACGCGAGGACGGGCTCTACGCCTATACCTCGATCAATGCCCCGCGCGGTCTCGACGAACGCATCTACCACGTCTGGCAGCACAATGGCCGCGAGGTCGATCGCATCGCCCTGGACATTCATGGCGGACGCAAGGAAGGCTACCGCGCCTGGACGCACAAGCTGCGCTTCCCGCAGGATCCGCTCGGCGACTGGCAGGTGCAGGTGCGTACCGAGGCGGGACAGATGATCGGCGTGCTGCGCTTCGAAGTCATCGCCTCGACGCCTCGTGAATCGACCTCGCCCCCCTTCTAGCGATGGGTCTTGCGCCAGCGCGATGGTGACTGGCCGAAATGATTGCGAAAGGCCTTGCAGAAGGCCGCCTGGTCGGCGTAGCCCAGCACGTCGGCCAGCAGCGTCAGTGGCATGCTGGAGGCCTGCACCTGCCAACCGGCAGTGTCCATCTTCACCTGGTGAACCAGTTGCTTGAAACACAGTCCTTCGTCGAGCAGGCGTCGCTGCAGGGTACGCGGGTGCATGCCGAGCAGTTCGGCGATGTGTCCGAGCGAGTGCTGGCGCATGCCGAGGGTTTGCACGATCAGGCTGCGCACCTGGAGTTCCAGGCTGTCCTGCAAGCTGTCCAGACGCTCACGCAGCAACTCGTCAAGGCGTTGTGCATCGTCCCTGGCCATGGCCAGCACCGGGCGCTGCAACACGCAGGCGTCGAACACCAGGCAATCGTATTCCTGGTCGAACAGCACCTCGCAGCCCAGGTGCTGACGGTAGCGCGTGCGTGGCGCCACGGGGCTATGGCTGAACTCCACGCGTAACGGGCGCAGGTCAGCCCCACCCACCGCCCTTACCAGCCGCGCGTAGGCGGCGATGGCCATCTCCCGGTACTGCTGCGCCCCTTCCACGGCAAAGAAATGCTCGATGCGCCGTATCTGGATACGCCCCTCCAGAAGCACCAGTTGCCAGTGTTCAGCCTTGTTGTGCAAGGCCAGATAACGCTGCGCCGCAGTGAAGGCCGCGTGCAGATTCGTCTCACGCACCAGTAGACGCCCCAGCAGACCGAGCATCTCCAGCCCCTGGTGCCCAGCCACGCGCAGCCCCAGATCCGGGCAGTGCAGATGGATCGCGGCCTCGCTCAGCAGGCGAATCAGTTGCTCGATGAGGATCGGGTCGTCGCCATCATCCAGCGCCCCCGGACTCATCCCCACCCGCGCCAGCAATGCCGGCAGATCGCCGCCCAGGCTCGTCACCTCGGCGGCCAGGCCGGTCAGAGCGGCGCTGCGTACTTCATAGCGAGCGGACATGGCGGGCCTCCGGGAAGATCGATCGAAGATGCCAACACTGTCGTGTGATGACAAGTTTCACACCATCGAGGCACCTAATCTGACATCACAACAACAAGAAGCGAGGCCACTCCCATGCCCCACTACGACCTGATCATTCAGCGCGGTCGCTATTTCGACGGCAGCCCCGCCCCCTCCGCCATCCGCAGCCTGGCGATCAAGGACGGTCGCATCGCCCTGGTCAGCGCCGAACCGCTGGATGCCGGCCTGGCCGAACGGGTCATCGACGCCCAGGGGAAATGGATCACACCCGGTTTTCTCGATACCCACACCCATTACGATGCCGAACTGATGGTCGCCCCCAGCCTCTCGGAATCGGTGCGCCACGGCGTGACCACGGTACTGGTGGGCAGTTGCTCGTTGAGCATGGTGTGCAGCGATGCCGAGGATGCCTCGGACATCTTCACCCGAGTGGAAACCGTGCCGCGCGAGAAGGTGCTGCCCATCCTCCATGAGCGCAAGCGCTGGAACGGCCCACGGCAGTGGCGCGAATTCATCGATCAGCACCCGCTGGGCCCCAATCTGGTCAGTTTTCTCGGCCACAGCGACATGCGCGTGGCGGTGATGGGCCTGCACCGCGCCACCGACCGCCAGGTGGTGCCCGACGAGAACGAACTGCAACGCATGGAGGCGCTGCTCGAAGAAGCCCTGGATTGCGGCTTCCTGGGGCTGTCCACCATGTGCCTGAAATGGGACAAGATCGATGGCGACCGCGAGTGGTCCAAGAGCCTGCCCAGCACCTATGCGCGCTGGAGCGAGGTGCGCCGCCTCAACCGCCTGCTGCGCCAGCGCGGTCGCGTGCACCAGGGCGCACCCAACGCGGCCAACCCGTTGCAGATCACCCAGTACATCAGCGAAGCCATCGGCCTGTTGCGCAAGCCACTGAAGACCACGCTGATCTCCCTGCTCGACCTCAAGGGCAACCGCAGCCTGGCGCTGCTCGCCCGCCTCTCCGCCTGGCTGACCAATCACCTCGGCGGCGACTTCCGCTGGCAACTGCTACCGACTCCTTTCGCCATCTACGCAGACGGCATGGATATCGTGCTGTTCGAGGAGTTTGGCGCAGGCGAAATGGCCCTCGACGTCAAGGATCACATCGAACGCAACCTGCTGCTGCAGAACGAGCAGTACCGTCGCACCTTCCGCAAGTACTATGCCGACAAGCTGTCGCCACGGGTCTGGCAGCGCGATTTCGGTGATGCGGTGATCCTCGGTTGCCCCGATGCCTCGCTGGTCGGACGCAACTTCGCCGAGGTGGCACGCGAACGTGGCCTGCATGTCGTCGACCTGTTCCTCGACATGGTGGTGCAGTACGGGCGCCAGCTACGCTGGTTCACCGTGATCGGCAATCATCGTCAGGAAAAGCTGCGACAAATGGTGCGCAGCCCACACACCCTGATCACCTTCTCCGACGCCGGTGCACACATTCGCAACATGGCCTTCTACAACCTGCCGCTGCGTTTTCTCAAGCTGGTCAAGGACAGTCATGACGAGGGCCAGCCGGTCATGAGCCTGGAGCAGGCCGTGCATCGACTGACCGGCGAGCAGGCCGACTGGCTCGGCATCGACGCCGGTTACATCCGACCTGGCGACCGTGCCGACCTGGTACTGATCGATCCCGCCGGCCTGCACCAGAACCTGGAACAGGAAAACTGGGACGAGATGCAGGGGTTCGGCATCCAGCGCATGGTCTGTCGCAACCCTGGCTGCGTCACCCATGTGCTGATCAACGGACGGTTGGCGGTGGATGAAGAACGTATCGTGGCAGAACTGGGCCACGAGCGCGGTTTCGGCCAGTTCCTCGCGGCACGCTGAAACGTCCTACGCACGGGCGTGCGGCGGTGGTAGCATGCGCGCCCCATGCAGCTCAGCGAATTCAACCAGCGTCTCGCCGACCTTGGCGCCAAACCCCAGCATATCGGGCGGATCACCCGTGCCTGGCTGCAAGGCAAGGCGCTGGACACCGGCACCCGCTACCAGAAGACCGAAAACTTCCTGCCACTGACGGTGCGTGAAGCGCTGCCGGCCATCGCCAGCGACCTGGACGCCCTGGCCCGGCTACGCTCCGAACACCCGGGTGCCGATGGTTCGGCTCGCCTGCTGGTGGAACTGGCCGACAAACAGATGGTGGAAAGCGTGCTCCTGCCACGCGACGGCCTGTGCATCTCCAGCCAGGTCGGTTGCGCCGTCGGCTGCGTGTTCTGCATGACCGGCAAGAGTGGCCTGCTGCGCCAGCTCAGCAGCGCCGAGATGGTCGCCCAGGTCGCTCTGGGCCGACGCTTTCGTCCAGTGAAGAAAGTGGTGTTCATGGGCATGGGCGAACCGGCGCACAACCTCGACAACGTGCTGGAAGCCATCGACCTGCTCGGCACCGAGGGCGGCATCGGTCATCGCAACCTGGTGTTCTCCACGGTTGGCGACCCACGCGTGTTCGAGCGCCTGCCCAGACAACGCGTACGCCCTGCCCTGGCGCTGTCGCTGCACACCACCGATGCCGAACTGCGGCAGCGCCTGCTGCCCAAGGCGCCACGTATCGATCCCGAGGAGCTCATCGAGCTGGGCGAGGCCTATGCCCGAACCATCGACTATCCGATCCAGTACCAGTGGACGCTGCTCAAGGGCATCAATGACAGCCAGGCGGAGATGGACAATATCCTGCGCCTGTTCAGGGGCAAGTTCGCGGTGCTCAACCTGATCCCTTACAACAGCCTGGAAGCCGACGACTACCAACGTCCGGATGGTGAGCGCATCGTCGAAATGGTGCGCTACTTGCACAGCCGAGGCGTGCTGACCAAAGTGCGCAATTCCGCCGGCCAGGATGTCGATGGCGGTTGCGGGCAATTGCGCGCCCGCGCCACCGAACTGATCAAGGTACGCAATCTGGGACGCTGAACACTGCCTGCACCGGCATGGCGCCTGGTGCCCTCCAAGGAACGCCTCATGCCCCGCTATTTATCGCTGCTTGTCGCCGTCGTGTTGTGCCTGCCTCTTGCCGGACAGGCCGGCGCGCTACGCGAGAAACTCCAGGAACGCCGCGAAGCCCGCAGCGAACAGCGCCTGCTGGACGAGCTACCAGCCGGCAGCCGTGTCATCCGGGATCAGGCCTACGGCCCGCATGTCAGGCAGCGTTTCGACGTCTACCTGCCACCCGCTGCGCAGGGCGCACCGATCCTGTTCATGGTGCACGGCGGTGGCTGGTATACCGGCGACAAGGCCCGCGATGCCGTGATCGAGAACAAGGCCCGTCACTGGCTGAACAAGGGCTACATCCTGGTATCGAGCAATTATCGTCTGCTGCCGGAGGCCGATCCGCTGACTCAGGCCGGCGACGTGGCGCTGGCCGTGTCGGCCGTACAGCACCAAGCCCACAGCTGGGGCGGCGACGCGACGCGTATGGTGCTGATGGGGCATTCAGCCGGCGCGCACCTGGTCACGCTACTGAACAGCGAACCGCGCCTGGCCTCGATGGTTTCCCAACCCTGGCTGGGTACCGTTGCCCTGGACAGTGCAGCCTTCGACGTTGCAGCGATCATGCAGGGGCGCCATCTGCCGCTTTACGACCGTGCCTTCGGCCAGGACACGCGCTACTGGCAGAACGCATCGCCCCTGCACGTTCTGCGCAACGGCGTCCCACCGCTGCTCGCCGTGTGCTCGACCCGCCGCAGCGACGCCTGTCCGCAGGCAGAAGCCTATGCGGCCAGAGCGCGGCAGTTGGCAGTGACGGTTCGTGTGCTGCGCGAGGATCGCTCGCACGGCGAAATCAATGCGGATCTGGGTGCAGATGCCGCCTATACCGCCCAGGTCGATGACTTTCTGAGCTCGCTCGAGCGGCCCTGAGAAGGATCTGGACGCCCTCAAGTCCGGCTGATACGAGCCGATATTCCTTATGCGGAAGCATAACCGCCGACAGATGCACCACGTCTGATCGACTCACGCTGCATGGACGCATGCATCTTGCCGTAGGAGCTCCCATGAAAATCGCCCATAAGGCCGGCATTGCCGCCGCCACCGTACTGTTCCTGACGACCAGTCTGTTATCCCTGCTACAGGTCAACCAGGTACGCGACACCCTGCGCAGCCAGGTGGAGTCCAGCATTTCCGAATCGAGCAACGCACTGGCCCGACAGATCGAGAACTGGCTCAACGCCAAACTGCGCCTGATCGACATGGTGTCGCAGACCATCGACAGCAACTACAGCCCCGAGGAAAACCAGCGTGCATTCGACACACCGCTGCTGAAGAACGAGTTCATCCTGGTATTCGGCGCGCTGGACGCCGATGGCAAACCGATCAAGAACAGCGCCGACTGGAAACCGAGCCCCGACTGGGACGGACGCAAACGCCCGTGGTACGCCACTGGCAAGGCGAGCAACCAGGCAGTATTGACCGAGCCCTACGTCGACTCCACCACTGGCGAAATCCTGATCTCGGCCGTTGCCAGGATCAGCGATGCCGGCCAGTTCCTCGGGGTGTTCGGCGGCGACATCCGCCTGCAGTCCGTGGCCGATGCGGTCAATACCCTGGACTTCAATGGCGCCGGCTACGCCTTCCTGCTCAGCCGCTCGGGCAACATCATCTCGCACCCACAGGCCGACTATAACGGCAAGCCGGCAAGCGCACTGTTCGGCGGCCAGAACCCGACGCTGGACAAGGCACTTCGCGAGATCGAAGTCGATGGCAAACGCCTGCTTCTGTCCTTCACACCGCTACCCAATCTGCGCGGCATGGACTGGTACATCGGCGTGGTGCTGGACGAAAGCCAGGTCATGGCCGAAGCCAACCGCCTGACCTGGTTGGCGGTGATCGGCACGATCATCGGTGTAGCCATCAGCCTCGTGGTACTCGGCGTACTGATGAGCAACCTGCTCAAGCCGCTGGGGCTGCTGAGCACCTCGCTGCGCGAGATCAACAGCGGTGAAGGCGACCTGACTCGCCGCCTGGCCATTAGCAGCAACGACGAGATCGGCGAACTGTCGCTGGAGTTCAACCGCTTCCTGCAGACCTTGCAGACCCTGATCGGCGACGTGATGGGCAGTTCACACCAGGTACGCGAAAGCACGGCCCTGACTTCGCACGAGTCCGAACAGGCGGCGCGCCGCCTGCAGGAACAGTTGCAGGAGCTGGATCAACTGGCCACGGCCATGCAGGAGATGGCCTCGACCGCCGAAGAAGTGGCACGCAATGCCCAGGCGGCGGCCCAGGCGGCAGTTGCCGCAAACGAGGAAACCGAGAACGGCGTTCGCGTGGTATCGCAATCCAGTGCTGCGATCCGTCATCTGGCCGACGAGATGGATGGCACCAGCCATGCCATCAACGAGCTGGCCAAGCTCAGCCACAACATCGAGTCGATCCTTCAGGTGATCACCAGCATCGCCGAGCAGACCAACCTGCTGGCGCTGAACGCTGCCATCGAGGCCGCCCGCGCCGGTGAGTCCGGCCGCGGCTTCGCCGTGGTCGCCGACGAGGTGCGCTCGCTGGCGTCGCGTACCCAGCAGGCCACGCAGGAAATCCGCCAGATGATCGACCAGTTGCAGGGCGGCGTACGTCAAGCCGAAAGCCGCATGCAGCAGAGCCGCGACACCGCCAGCAAGACCGCCGAGGACGCCAGCGCCGCCAACGACATGCTCGGGCGCATTCGCGAAGCGATCACCCGCATCAACGACATGAACCTGCAGATTGCCACTGCCGCCGAGGAACAGAGCGCGACCACCGAAGAGATCAATCGCAACACCACCAACATTCGCGACATCAGCCACGAGCTTGCCGGCGGTGCCGAACAGCAGGTTCGCCAGTGCAGTTCGATGGTGGAACAGGTGGGTCAGCAGGATCGCCTGCTCGGACGCTTCAAGGTCTGAGCGATGCACCTTTGAACGACACGCAAGAAAAAGCCCCGGCATGCCGGGGCTTTTTCATCGAGCAAACGATCAGACGCCGCTCTTGACCTTGCTCCAGATACGTGTGCGCACCCGGTCGATCTTCAGCGGCATGGCCTCCAGCGTATACAGCTGGCCCATTACCGACTCCGGCGGGTAGACGGTCGGATCGGCCTTGAGCGCCGGATCGACCAGATCGTCGGCCCTGACGTTGCCGTTGGCGTACTTCACATGATTACTGATGGCCGCCATCACCTCTGGCTGCAGCAGGTAGTTCATGAAGGCGTAGGCACCCTCCTCGTTACCCGCGTCGGCCGGCATGGCCACCATGTCGAACCAGATCGGCGCTCCTTCCCTGGGTATCTCGTACTGAATCTTCACCCCGTTGCCGGCCTCGGCGGCACGCGCGCCTGCCTGCATGATGTCGCCGGAGAAGCCCACGGCCATGCAAATCTCGCCGTTGGCCAGGTCGCCGACGTACTTCGAGGAATGGAAATAGCGCACGTTCTTGCGCATCTCCATCAGCAGCGCCTCGGCGCGCTTGTAGTCCTCGGGGTTCTTGCTGTGGTGCGGCAGGCCCAGGTGATGCAGGGCGATCGGCAGCATTTCCGGTCCGTTGTCGAGAATCGCCACACCGCACTGGTTGAGCTTGGCCAGCTTGACCGGATCGAACAGCACGTCCCAGCTGTCCATGGCCACGTCATCACCCAGCACTGCACGCACCTTGTCGACGTTGTAGCCGATGCCGGTACTGCCCCACAGGTAGGGGAAACCATGCTCGTTGCCCGGATCGTTCACTTCCAGTGCCTTCATCAGCACCGGATTGAGGTTGTTCCAGTTCGGCAACCTGCTACGATCGAGTTTCTTCAGCGCCCCCCCCTGGATCTGCCGGGCCATGAAGTGGTTGGAAGGGAACACCACGTCGTAGCCCGAACGTCCGGCCATCAGCTTGGCATCCAGCGTCTCGTTGCTGTCGTAGACATCGTAATGAGTACCCAGGCCACTGCTCTTCTCGAATTGCCTGAGCGTGTCAGGGGCAATGTAGTCGGTCCAGTTGTAGATGCGCACACTGTCGGCGGCATGAGCGGTGCCGGCCAGAAGCAGGCACGGCAGGAGTTTCTTCAGCATGGAATACCTCTATGAAGTTGTTGTTCTAGGCAGTTACTGAAGGGCATCACCGAAAACGGTCTGCGCTTCCGGAGTCCCTGAAAGGCGCCGGATCAAAAGATCAGCACATAGGTCTTGCGAACCGTTTCTTGTATGTCCCAGATGCCGGTCGTGTTGGCCGGCATCATCAATGCGTCACCCGCACGGATTTCGATGGGCTCGCCGCCGTCCGGGGTAAAACTACAGCGCCCTGCGACGAAGTGGCAGAACTCTTGCTGAACGATCTGCCGCCGCCAGCGCCCTGGCGTACATTCCCAGACACCGGTTTCCACGCCGTCACTGCGCTCCACGCTGGTGGTCGAGGTGACTGCCACCGGCTCGCTCAGAGGCACGGCGACCGGGTTGGAATCCTCCAGGACGATGCCGGGGGTATTGCGAAAATGGGTGATGCTCATATGCACTCCAGGTGAAGGATCGACTGACGCTCGCTCAGCTCATCAGGCTTTCCATGCGCGCGGCCACTGCCTGTGCAAGGCGTCGGCGCCAGGCCGGACTGCGCGGGTTGGCGAGAACCTCGTCCTCATGGACGAAGCTGCGGATGATCGCGTTGTAACCAAGCCAGCGGCACGGCTCGGGCTCCCAGCGGCCCAGGCGGGAAATCGGGCTGTCGCTCAGCACCCAGGGTTGCCGCAACAGTTCGCTGTCACGCCCGAGAATGAGGTCGGCCAGGGTACGACCACCGAGGTTGGCGGCTCCGACGCCCTCGCCGCCATAACCGCCGGACAGTGCGATGCGGCTGCGCGAGTCGCGCAGCATGTGCGGCTGGAAGCGCCGTGCCATGCCCAGGTTGCCACCCCAGGAATGGGTGAAGCGCACGTTGCGCAACTGCGGGAAGACTTCCCCCATCAGGTAGCGGCGCAGGCCCAGTTCGTCCTCGGTGAGGTTGAAGTCGCTGCGCAGGCGTCCGCCGAAGCGATAACCGCCACGCGCGCCGAAGATCAGTCGATCATCGAGGCTGCGCTGCCCGTAGGTAACCTGACGACTGAACTCGCTGAAAGCCTGGCCACGCTCCAGACCAATGCCGGCCCAGACGTCTGCCGGCAGCGGTTCGGTGGCAACGATCAGGCTTTGCACCGGCAACTGATGATTACCCAGCGGCGGCAAGGTCGCGGCATAGCCTTCGATGGCCGGAACCACCCAGTCAGCCGTGACACGTCCCTGTGCAGTGCGCACCAGACCAGGCTGCCAGTCGATGACGGGGCTACGCTCGTAGAGTTCGACACCCATCGCTTCGACACGGCACGCCAGGCCACGAACCAGACTGGCCGGCTGAATGGTCGCGCAATGTGGGCTGTAAAGCGCACCATAGGCGTTGGCCACGCGCAACTGCCCGGCCAGCTCGCTCGGTGCCAACCAGCGGTAATCCTCTTCAGCGAACCCGAGTGCACGCAGCTCCTTGAGGTAGTCGCGCAGACGCACCTCCTGCTCGGGATAGCGAGCGGCGCAATAAAGCACCCCGCCCTTGCGCAGATCGCAGTCGATGCCTTCGCGTGCGACTACATTGGCCACCTCGTCCGGTATCCCATGCAGCAGGTCGATGGAGGCCCTGCGCTCGGCAGGCGCTAGCCCGGCCAGCAGGCGATCCTCACCGAGCAGGTTGCCCATCAGCCAGCCACCATTGCGCCCGGATGCGCCGAAACCGGCAGTCTCCGCTTCCAGAATGACCACACGCAGATGCGCTGCCTGGCGCTTGAGGTAATAGGCCGTCCACAGTCCGGTATAACCGGCACCGATGATCACCACGTCCGCATGCAGGTCAGCCTGCAGGCTGGGCCGCGCCTGCAGAGGATCGTCGAGCTGATCCATCCACAGACTGATGTTGCGCCAGGAATTCATCCACGCCTCCGTCACCGATCGATGACACAAGGCTAGTAGCAGCTGTCAGTCGGTGTCTTGCTTGCGTGCCCGCGAGGAAACTTCATTGAGATAGGCCTTCGGCGATAGCCCGGTATGGCGTTTGAAACAGTTGTAGAAGGCCGATAGCGAATTGAAGCCAGCGGCGAAAGCCAGTTCATCGATGCGCTTGAGGTCGCTGCCCACCTGCAGACCGTCGAGCAGGTATTGCAGGCGCGCACGATTGACGTAGCGGTAGAAACTCTCGCCAAGCACCTGGTTGAGCAGGTGCGATATCTGGTTGCGGCTGTAGCCGGTGGCTGCCGCCACCTGTTGCAGATCCAGCTCGGGGTCGAGGAACGGTTGGCTGCGCTGAAAATAATCCTGCAGATCCTGCGCCAGTTGCCCGAGCTGGCGCGTGGACAGGCCCAATCGGCTGATCGCCGGCCGAGAACGGGCCGCGTCGCCCGCAGCACGCGCCTCATGCACCAGGGTGGCGTACTCATTGATACGCCAGATCAGCCCATCGCGCACGGTGATGGCCTCCCCCGTGCGGAACGACACCAACCCTTCCCCGCCCTGCAGGCTGGTGCGGTACTGAATGAACGCGGTGTGACCATCAATGCGGATCCGATCCACATGCTCCAGCAGTTCGCCCGGACGACGCGGCAAGTTGTTCTCGACATACTCGCGCAGTTCGCCCAGGTGCATGCAGCGCTGCTGATAGAAGTCGTTGTATTCGATATCGGGGTGGTAGAGCGCCATCACCGCCTCGAGATCGCGGTGTTTCCAGCTCAGGTGATAGCGCAGGATGGTGTCGCGAGTCCGCTCGGTCTGCGCGGCATCATCGGGAAAAAGGTCGTCAGGCATGATCAGCGTCGGTTGTCAGCGCCATGGCAGATTGCCTGATTCACCGTGAGCAGCCTAGTCCCCGGCCCCGATCGCACGGCCACCTTGGTGTCCTTTCTTCCACTGGGGACTATGCTTGAAGCACTGACGGAGAGGCTGACCATGAGAGATCAGGAGAAAGACCCCCAACAGACCCCACTGACGCTATGGGAGATGTTGCAAAGCGTGCTCGCTGCCGCGCTCGGCGTGCAGAGCGGAAAGAACCGCAGCCGCGATTTCAGCCGTGGCAAGCCCAGCCATTTCATTCTGCTCGGCGTGCTGTTCACCGCGCTGTTCGTCGTGCTGCTGCTCGGCGCGGTGAAGCTGATACTGCATCTGGCTACGGGCTGATCAGTTCAGCAGCGGGTCGATGGCGCATGCGTAGCGCGCCATCGATGGGTTGTTCATCGCGCTGAAACGACTGAAATCCACATCCAGTCGCGCCTGCTCAAGACGACTCGCCAATTGCCTGGCCTGATCGGCATCGACCAGGCGCAACAGGCTGATGATCTGATCCTTGCCCCCACGCTCGGCGAAATCCAGGCCCTGGGCGTAGTCGTGAAGCATGACCATGGCGCAGGCCCCCAGCAGGAAATGGCCGCTGGCAAGCACATCGATGCGCCCGTCCGCCCGCGCTTTCAGTACGCGCGGCGAATTGTTCAGTGCCGCATAGCGCAATGAGCGTCCCAACTCCTCGGCCGCTCGCATGACGCCGAAGGCCATCTCGTCGTTGGCCGACCAGATCAGGCTGATGTCGGGGTAACGCGGCAACAATCCCCTGGCCTGCTCGTAGGCACGCTGCTGCAACCACTCCCCGTACAAGGCCTGCACCAGGCGCACGTTGGGCGCCTCGCCGAGGGCGCGTTGCAAACCTTCCAGACGCAGGGTCGCCGAGGGTGTCTGCTTGATACCGCTGAACGCCAGCAATTCGGCTGGCTGCCCCTGTGCCAGTTCGACCAGAGCACGCCCCGTCAGGTAGCCGGCCTCCTCGTCGTTCGGCACCAGACTGCCGATCCAGTTCGCATGGCGCTCACGACTGCCACCGATGAGTTTCTGCTGCTCCTGATTCAGCGTACTGTGCAGGGCGAACAGCCTGACCTCGGTATCGGCGAACAAACGCAGGATTTCCGGACCGGTGAACTGCTCGTTGGTGAAGATGAGATAGTCCGGCGGCGTATCGCTGTCCAGCAATTCTCGGGCATAGGTAAGCAATCGCCCGCTGTCGCGCTCGCCATGCAATACGCGCAACTGCATGCCAAGGTCGTCAGCAGCGTCGTGCATGTAGCGGATGTAGTCGACCCAGAACTGCTCGTCACTGAAGCCAGGATTGAGAAAGACGACTGAAACCGGCCGGCTCTGCGCCATGGCCGGCAGGACTCCCAATACGACCAAACCCACTATCCACCTGATCACCGACACCACTCTCCTTCGACAGTCGGCGCAGTATACGGGCATATGGGGGTAAAGACCGGCCCCGATTCTCAGGGCCGGTCATTGCAGCGCATCCCTCGATCAGCGCCCACTGACCCAGAAAACCGCAGTACCCACGGCAATCAGGATCAGGCACAGAATCGCCCACGCATCGACGACGCTGTCACGATTATCGGTATCGCCATGATCGCTCATGCTTCCCCCTTCGTTCTTGTTTTGTAGGTGACATCTGGCAGTTAAGACCAGCACGACGGACTCCTCAAGCGAAGGAAGGCTGCTTCAACCCGGCTTATTACCAAAATCACATCTTATATACTCAAACTTCACTTTTACGCATAACGCTGAACTGGTATGGTGCCCACGCTCCGTGTCCGGACGGAGTGCGCGGCCGTGCGCGCGGATTGGCAGTAGCCTGATAACAGGACCCTTCATGTACGTATATGACCAGTACGATCAGAAGATCGTCGAGGATCGCGTCAAGCAGTTCCGCGATCAAACCCGTCGCTATCTCGCCGGGGAACTGAGCGGCGAGGAATTCCGCCCGCTGCGCCTGCAAAATGGCCTCTATATTCAGCGTTTCGCGCCGATGCTGCGTGTCGCCGTGCCTTACGGCCTGATGTCCTCGGCGCAGGTGCGCATGATGGCCAGGATCGCTCGCGACTACGACAAGGGCTACGCCCATATCAGTACCCGGCAGAACGTGCAGTTCAACTGGCCTGAGCTGGAAGACGTACCAGACATCCTCGCCGAACTGGCCACCGTGCAGATGCACGCCATCCAGACCAGCGGCAACTGCATCCGCAACACCACCACGGATCAATTCGCCGGCGTGGCCAAGGACGAGATCATCGACCCGCGCCCCTGGTGCGAGATCATCCGCCAGTGGTCGACCTTCCACCCCGAATTCAGTCACCTGCCACGCAAGTTCAAGATCGCCGTCAACGGCGCCATCAGTGATCGCGCAGCCATCGAAGTGCATGACATCGGCCTGGAAGCGGTGAAGAACGATGCAGGCGAGTTGGGCTTCCGCGTATCCGTGGGTGGCGGCCTGGGCCGTACGCCGATCGTCGGCAGCTTCATCAACGAATTCCTGCCCTGGCAGCACCTGATCAGCTATCTCGATGCCATCCTGCGCGTGTACAACCGTTATGGCCGTCGTGACAACAAGTACAAGGCGCGCATCAAGATTCTGGTCAAGGCGCTGACTCCCGAGGTGTTCGCCGAGCGCGTGGACGCCGAGTGGGCACACCTGAAGGATGGCCCGACCACCCTGACAGAAGCCGAAGTCGCCCGCGTGGCCGCCCATTTCGTCGACCCGGCCTACCTGTCCCTGGCCGACGAAGACGCCCTGCTCTCCCAACAGGATGCCGAGCATCCGGGCTTCGCCCGCTGGCGCCAGCGCAACACCTTCGCTCACAAGAAGCCCGGCTATGTCGCCGTGACCCTGTCGCTCAAGCCCACTGGCGTGGCACCGGGCGACGTCACCGACAAGCAGCTCGATGCCATCGCCGACCTGGCCGACCGCTACGCCTTCGGTGAAGTGCGCAACAGCCACAACCAGAACATCATCCTCGCCGACGTCGAGCAGCGTCAGTTGCTGACCCTGTGGGGCGAGTTGCGCGAGCAAGGCTTCGCCACGCCGAACGTGGGCCTGTTGACCGACATCATCTGCTGCCCGGGCGGCGACTTCTGCTCGCTGGCCAACGCCAAGTCGATCCCGGTCGCCGAAGCCATCCAGCGCCGCTTCGACAACCTGGACTACCTGTTCGACATCGGCAATCTGGATCTGAACATCTCCGGCTGCATGAACGCCTGCGGCCACCACCACGTCGGTCACATCGGCGTGCTCGGTGTCGACAAGAAAGGCCAGGAGTTCTACCAGGTATCTCTCGGCGGTAGCGCCGGTCGCGAAGCCAGCCTGGCGCAGATTCTCGGCCCGTCCTTCGCACAGGACGACATGCCGGACGTGATCGACAAGATCATCCGTGTCTATGTCGAGCAACGCACCGAAGAAGAAAGCTTCCTCGATACCTATCGCCGCATCGGTATCGATCCGTTCAAGGAGCGCGTTTATGCAGCGAATCATTAAGAACGGCCAGGTGGTCGACGAAACCTGGCACCTGCTGGCCAAGGACGTGACCCTGGACGCCATCCCGAACTGCGATGACATCATCGTGCCGATGGCCCTGTGGTGCGAGCATGCTCATGCGTTGAAGGCCCGCGATGGCGGCCTGGGCGTCTGGCTGGAAGCCGGTGACGAGATCGAGGAGATCGCCGACGACCTGAAGCACTTTCAGGTCATCGCTCTGGAATTCCCGGCCTTCACCGACGGTCGCCACTCGTCGACCGCTTACCTGCTGCGCACCCGCTATGGCTACAAGGGCGAAGTGCGTGCCATCGGTGACGTGTTGCGTGACCAATTGTTCGCCCTCAAGCGCGTCGGCTTCGATGCCTTCGCCCTGCGTGCGGACAAGGATCCGTTTGACGCACTGAAGGCCTTCGAAGACTACAGCGAGGTCTACCAGGCCTCGGCCGACGAACCGCAGCCGCTGTTCCGCCGCCGCGCCTGATCAGAGCGCCTGAAAGAAAATCCCCGCCTTGAGCGGGGATTTTTTTGCCTGCAATCACACCCTGCCGACGGAGCGCATCACAAGGCCGGGCTGAGCATCAGCAGCAGGCTGCACAGCAAGCCCACGATCCACACCAGGCTGCGCTGCCAGTGCATGTCCCACCAGTAGAACAGCAGGTACAGCACACGGCTGACGACGAAGGTAATGGCCAGGATATCGATCAGAAAGCCGTAGGTCTGCGTCACGTGGGCCATCAGCACGCCGGCGGCGAACAGCGGGAAGGCCTCGATGCTGTTCAGGTGCGCAGCCAGGGCGCGCGCGCCGAAGCCGGTCAGGCGCGCCTGCTGCGCACGCGGATGGTGGTTGTCGTAGCGACCGCCACCCTCCTCGGCCATGGCCTTGGCCACCGGGGCCTTGGCAATGAAGATCAGCAAGGCGCTGATGAACACGCACCAGAACGGTATGCTCATTCACTCTTCTCCTTGGCCACCTCGGCGGCCGGCGTTGGGGTATAGACCATCACTTCCAGCACATCCGAATGGAACTCGCGGCGGTACAGCACCACGACCACACCAGCGGTCACCAGCATGAAGAACCAGGGGTTGATGAACCACGCCAGTGTCGCCATACCGAAATAATAGGCGCGCAAACCGAAGTTGAACTGGTTGGCGGCCATGGAGATGACACGCGCCGTGCGTTCGGCGAACGCCTTGCGCTCCTGCTCGGTGACATGGCGCTCACCGATCATCGGCGCCGACCCCACCAGCACGGCGGCGAAGTTGTACTGGCGCATGCACCAGCTGAAGGTGAAAAAGGCATAGACGAAGACGATGCCGAGGCACAGCAGCTTCACTTCGGACAGCCCCCGGCTGGCTGCCTGCACGAATGGCAGGTCGGCCAGCAGGGACAAGGCACGGTCGGACGCACCGAGCACGGTGAGGATACCGGCCAGGATGATCAGCGTACTGGAGGCGAAGAACGAAGCGTTGCGCTCGAGGTTGCCGATCACGTTGGCATCGGCGATGCGGTTCTCGCGCAGCAACATGCGGCGCATCCAGTCCTCGCGATAGAGGTGCAGGACACTGGCCAGGCAAGGCGTGGTACGCCCCTTCCAGGAGGCATAGCGGGTATAGCCGGCCCAGCACAGGACGAACCAGAGCACGGCGAGGAAATGAGGCAGGTAAGGATCACTGATGGGCATGCCGACTCCTTGTAAGACTGCCGCGGATTATAGCCAGCCCACCTCCTCCATTGTTCAACAAAAAGGCCGCTGTGAAGCGGCCTGTGGAATCATGCTCAGGCTGTCGCGGCCTTCTTCGCTGCCCCGAGGATGCGATCGAGCAGCGCAACCAGTATCAGCGTCACCAGCACCGGCACCAGCCAGCCCAGGCTCTGCTCGGCCAGAGGCAGGTGCGCGAAGAAGCCCGGCACCCAGTCCCCCTTGCCTGCCACGGTCAGGCCATCGACCACACCGAACACCAGGGTCACCGCCATCACCGGCACGAACACCATCGACTGCGAACGCCACAGGCGATTGGCCAGACTCAGTGCGACCAGCACGATGGCCAGTGGATAGAGCCCGACCAGAACCGGGATGGACACGCTGATCAGTTGGGTCAATCCCTGGTTGGAAATCCCCAGGCTGAATACCGCCAGCGCCACGACCACCATGCGATAGGGCAGCTTCAGCAGGTCGCTGAAAAACTCGCCGCAGGCCGTCAGCAAGCCTACACCCGTGGTGAGACAGGCCAGGATGATCACCACGGCCAGCAGCAGCGAGCCGCCCTTGCCGAAGGTGTGGGAAACATAGGAGGTGAGAATCTGTCCGCCGTTCTCGGCACCGGCTGCCAGTTCATGACTGGTTGCGCCGAGATAGAACAGCGACAGGTAGACCAGCGAGAGCGCGACGGCCGCGATGATGCCGGCGATCACCGAGTAGCGGGTCACCAGTGCACTATCGGTAACACCGCGATCACGGATGGCGGTGGCGATCACGATACCGAAGACCAGAGCACCCAGTGCATCCATGGTCAGGTAGCCCTGCAGGAAACCCTGCACCAGCGGCTCGCTGCTGTAGGCGCCACTGGACTGCCCCACTTCACCAGCCGGCGCGAACAGGGCCGCGCCGCCCAGCACGATCAGCGCGGTGATCAGCACCGGGGTGATGACCTTGCCGACACGGTCGACCAGGCGACCGGGGTTGAGCGAAAGAAAGAGCACCGCCGCGAAGTACGCCAGGGTGTAGACGAACAGCGCCAGCGGACTGTTACCGACGAAAGGCTGCATGCCGATTTCGAACGAGGCGACCGCCGTACGGGGCGTAGCGAACAGCGGGCCGATCGCCAGGTACACGGCAACGGCCAGCAGTACGCCGGCGAAGCGACCGAGTGGCTCGGTCAGCGTTGGCAGACCGCCGCCGACACGAGCCAGGGCGACCACGGTGAGCAGTGGCAGGCCGACCCCGGTAAGCAGGAAACCGACGGCGGCAGCCCCCATGTTCTCGCCAGCAGACATGCCGGCACTGGGCGGAAAGATGATGTTGCCCGCCCCCAGGAAAAGGGCAAACGTCATGAAACCGAGGGCGAGGAGATCCAGGCCTTTCAAACGAGTCATAGAGGGAAATACCACTGGCAGAGAATCAGAACGTGAAAGTTTCCTTCAGGTCTGGGAAACGTCGCTCGGAACGGGTGATCCGGGCCGCTTTGGGCGTCGCCTTGGAGAGCTTGTGGCTCCCGGGACGCACGATGGCGGCGATACTAACCAAATCCCCCTGCAAGCAGGACAGTTGCTGTCCTGGGTGTCGAACGCCTGTAACTCTGCGTCGCGCTGACGACACTTGCAGGGCTGACGACTACACCTCTTGCAGCACTGCAAAAGAAAAAGGCCACCCGAAGGTGGCCTCTCTCGATCCGTCAAGGACGCTTAGGCGTTCTTGACTTCCCAACCGGTCAGCTCGGCCAGGGCCTTGCCGATGTCAGCCAGGGAACGCACGGTTTTCACACCGGCATCCTGCAGAGCCGCGAACTTCTCGTCCGCTGTGCCCTTGCCGCCGGAGATGATGGCGCCAGCGTGGCCCATGCGCTTGCCGGGAGGAGCGGTCACACCCGCGATGTAGGAAACCACCGGCTTGGTGACGTTGGCCTTGATGAAGGCTGCGGCTTCTTCTTCAGCGCTACCGCCGATCTCACCGATCATGACGATCGCTTCGGTCTTCGGATCGTCCTGGAACAGCTTCAGGATGTCGATGAAGTTGGAGCCCGGGATGGGATCACCGCCGATGCCCACGCAGGTGGACTGGCCGAAGCCGGCGTCGGTGGTCTGCTTCACGGCTTCATAGGTCAGGGTGCCCGAACGGGACACGATGCCGACCTTGCCTGGCAGGTGGATGTGACCCGGCATGATGCCGATCTTGCACTCGCCGGGAGTGATCACGCCCGGGCAGTTCGGACCGATCAGGCGTACGCCCAGCTCGTCGCACTTGACCTTGGCTTCCAGCATGTCGATGGTCGGGATGCCTTCGGTGATGCAGACGATCAGCTTGATGCCGCCGTTGGCCGCTTCCAGGATCGAGTCCTTGCAGAACGGAGCCGGAACGTAGATCACGGACGCTTCGGCGCCAGTGGCTTCCACGGCTTCCTTGACGGTGTTGAACACCGGCAGGCCCAGGTGGGTGGAACCGCCCTTGCCGGGGGTCACGCCGCCAACCATCTTGGTGCCGTAGGCGATGGCTTGTTCACTGTGGAAGGTGCCCTGCGAGCCGGTGAAACCCTGGCAGATGACCTTGGTGTCTTTGTTGATCAGGATGCTCATTACTTACCCTCCGCGGCCTTGACGACCTGCTGGGCAGCGTCGGTCAGGCTGGTTGCCGCGATGATGTTCAGACCGCTGTCGGCCAGGACCTTGGCGCCCAGCTCGGCGTTGTTGCCTTCCAGACGGACGACCACCGGAATCTTCACGCCGACTTCTTTCACGGCGCCGATGATGCCTTCGGCAATCATGTCGCAACGAACGATACCGCCGAAGATGTTCACCAGAACGGCTTTGACGTTGTCATCGGAGAGGATGATCTTGAACGCTTCGGTCACGCGCTCTTTGGTCGCGCCACCACCTACGTCGAGGAAGTTGGCCGGCTGACCGCCGTGCAGGTTGACGATGTCCATGGTACCCATGGCCAGACCGGCACCGTTGACCATGCAACCGATGTTGCCTTCCAGCGCGACGTAGTTCAGCTCCCACTTCTGCGCATGGGCTTCACGCGGATCGTCCTGGGACGGGTCGTGCATGGCGCGCAGCTTGGGCTGACGGTACATGGCGTTGGAGTCGATGTTGATCTTGGCGTCCAGGCAGTGCAGGTTGCCGTCAGCCTTGATCACCAGCGGGTTCACTTCCAGCAGCGCCAGGTCGTAGTCCTGGAACAGTTTGGCCAGGCCAACGAAGATGTGGGTGAACTGCTTGATCTGATCGCCTTCCAGACCCAGCTGGAAAGCCAGCTCGCGACCCTGGTACGGCTGAGCACCAACCAGCGGATCGATGGTGGCCTTGAGGATCTTCTCAGGGGTTTCGTGAGCCACTTTCTCGATGTCCACGCCACCTTCGGTGGAAGCCATGAACACGATGCGACGGCTGGAGCGATCCACTACAGCACCCAGGTACAGTTCCTTGGCGATGTCAGTGCAGGATTCGACCAGGATTTTGCTGACCGGCTGACCATTGGCGTCAGTCTGGTAGGTCACCAGACGCTTGCCCAGCCAGTTGGCGGCGAAGGCCTTGGCGTCTTCCTTGCTCTTGACCAGCTTTACGCCACCGGCCTTGCCGCGGCCACCAGCGTGGACCTGAGCCTTGACGACCCACTCGCTGCCGCCGATTTTTTCGCAGGCTTCTGCGGCTTCTTCCGGGGTGTCTACCGCGAAGCCCTTGGATACGGGCAGGCCGTATTCAGCGAACAGCTGCTTACCCTGATACTCGTGAAGATTCATGCTTGTCTACCGTCTTCGTTTAGGT
>Ga0209699_100251_pt1 | contig 44956 bp, 48 predicted proteins | sample SynthPrep_1_END__FD_187204 | JGI IMG/M metagenome (GOLD analysis project Ga0209699, IMG submission 187204) | Synthetic microbial communities from Ohio, USA - SynthPrep_1_END_DS7_MetaG (SPAdes) (version 2) | ecosystem: Engineered > Bioreactor > Aerobic > Activated sludge | place: USA: Ohio...
GGGCGGGGCTTTCGGGTATTTTCTGCTTTCTCGCCGCCTGGCAGGCCGGGCATGAAATTTATGGCTCCTTCATCCTGCCTTCGCCGGGTGAGACCTTCACGGCTATCGGAGTGCTTGCGGCGAGGCCGGATTTCTTCGCGATCCTGTCGCAGAGCGCCGTCAGGGCCCTGACTGGTTTCACCATTGCGGCGGGCATCGGCACCGTCGCCGGCGTGATGGCGGGTTACTCCTTCGCGGCCATGCGGCTGATGAAGCCTGTTGTCACCGTCCTGCTCGGCGTTCCGCCCATAGGCTGGATCGTGCTGGCGCTGATCTGGTTCGGTTCCTCCGGCGGCACTGCCGTCATGACCGTTGTCATCGCATCGGCTCCCGTTTCCTTTGCCGGTGCATTGGAAGGTGTCGCCAAGCGGGATCGTCAGCTGGAGGTGATGGCGCAGGCCTTCGGTGCTCCATGGTTTTACCGGTTGCGCACCGTCACCATGCCGCATGTGCTTTCCTATCTCTTTCCCGCCTGGACCACGACGGCCGGCAGTGCGTGGAAAGTCACTGTCATGGCCGAGCTTCTGTCGAATTCCGGCGGCATTGGCGGCGAACTGGCCACCGCACGCGCGCTGTTCGATATCGCGCAGGTCAGCGCCTGGCTCACCATCACCGTCGCGCTGGCGCTGCTCACCGATTACGGCCTGCTGCATCTGCTGCGCGAAGCGCTGGAACGCTGGCGCGCCGCCGGGCTGCCATGGGGTGTCAAACGATGAGCGATCATTCCAACCTGCGTTTTGAACATGTCGGCCACGCCTTTTTAGGTCGCAGCCTGTTCGAGAATTTCGACCTGAGCATAGCGCTGGGGGAAACCGTGGCGCTGCTTGGCCCTTCCGGCAGCGGCAAGACGACGATCCTGCAGATCGCGGCTGGCATCATCGATCCCGTTCGCGGCCGCGTGCATCGTCGATATCGCCGGCAGGGTCTGGTCTTTCAGGAACCGCGGCTGCTGCCATGGATGACGCTGATCGACAATATAGCCTACGGCCTTGCGGCCACCGGCATGCCGAAACGGGAACGCCGTGAAAGGGCTGGGTGTTTTGCGCTCGAAGTTGGGCTGGAAGAAGCGGATTTCGGCAAATATCCGGTCGAGCTTTCCGGCGGCATGCGCCAGCGCGCCGGTGTGGCGCGGGCGCTGGCGGTGGAGCCGGACATGCTGTTTCTGGACGAACCTTTCAGCGCCGTCGATGTCGGCCTGCGACGCCATTTGCAGGAGCTTCTGGTGGGTACCGCCCGCAGGCGCGGTTTCTCCACCCTTCTTGTCACCCATGATCTTCATGAAGCGCTGATGGTGGCCGACAGGCTGATCGTGCTTTCAGGCATGGACGGCCGCGTCATTGCCGCGCATAAGCCCGCCGGTTCGCCGGGCCGGCGCATGGCGCGGGCGGTTTTCGACGAAGCGGAACGCCTGTCTGAGAGTCCGGCCTTCGCCGAACTGTTTTCAGCAAAGGAGCGGGTGCGATGAGGCAGCCCCCCATCCTTTCGGAAGCCCTGCGGCTGTTTTTCCCGCTGGCCGCCCTGCATGGCGCGGGCTGGCCCTTCCTGTGGGTCGTCATCGGTGGTTATGCCCTGCCTTTTGCCGATGCGGTGCCTAGGCGCGGCGCACGATGAAACACTTGGCATTCCTTATCTGGTTTCTTTTGTTTACGGCGGCTGAAGCGGGTGTGCGTTATGCCTGGTGGAGCGGCGATCCTGAATTTGCATCCAAATATCTGTTGACGGGCAAGGCCACCTGCATCGATTGCCATAAAGGCATTGCTCATGAACTGCCGAACATGGAAGGCATCGATCCAGGTTGGAAAATGCCGCCGGCCCTCGACGGTCACCCAGGACAGACGGCATCTGCGATCGATGATTTGCGACGGGCGATGAGTGATGTGCACCGGAACGTTTTCTAGGAACCCCCCTCGTTCCAAAGACGAGCCTTCGATCGCCGCGGCGTCTGTGCGGGCGTCGAAGCCTATGGGTCCGTTCGGTCCAAAGGCGTCGACATATGCTCGATTATGGACAAAGACCTTTCCAGCCCGTCCGCCATAACAGCGCTCATGCGAAAGCGTCGGTCCGCCCTTCGCCGCCAGCAGGGAGGCGCGCGAAGCATCCTTATCCGCTCTATGGGTCTCTATCGGTCGTCCAGTACAATCCAGGCGGGGGCGTGATCACTGGTGTGCTCCCACGCACGCGCAAACTTGTCGACCCCGCACGCCTGCAATCGTTCCTGCACGGATGGGGTCAGCAGGAAATGATCAATGCGCAGACCCGCATCCCGCGCAAACGCGTTCCGAAAATACTTCCAGAACGTATAGATCCGCTCATCCGGATGCAGCAGTCTAATGGCATCCGTCCAGCCCATTGAAATTAGGTGGGCATAGGCTGCGCGAACCTCCGGCCGAAACAGGGCATCGTCTCGCCAGCGCTCCGGTTTATAGACATCGAGGTCGGTCGGCATGACATTGAAGTCTCCAACAAGGGCGCATGGCACGTCCAGCTCAATCAGTTGACCTGCGTAGAAACGCAGCCGCTCAAACCAGCGCAGCTTGTAGTCAAATTTCGGCCCGGGTGCCGGGTTGCCGTTTGGCAAGTAAAGGCAGCCGATGATCATGCCATCGATGGCAGCCTCGATATACCGGCTGTGGCTGTCGTCAGGGTCTCCGGGAAGCCCCCGGCGCGTCTCGAGAGGTTCGTGACCCCGGGCAAGGATTGCAACGCCATTCCATGATTTCTGCCCATGCCAGATGGCGCCGTAGCCTGCGCGCTCGATTTGGCGAAGCGGAAACTTCTCGTCCGGCGCCTTCAACTCCTGCAGGCAGACGACATCGGGTTTTGCCCGATCGAGCCAGCGGAGCAGGATCTCGAGCCGACCGTTAATGCCGTTGACGTTATACGTGGCGAGCTTCACCGGGGTTCAGTGTTTGCGATCACCCCGGTCACCCCGGCCCGGTTTCGCATCATGCTTCGCATCGTGGCGCGCGTCGGCAGAGAGCGATCGCGAGACGTCGACGCTTTCCTTGAACTTGCCGTCCTTATCGCGGCGCACATAACGCTTGTCGGTTCCGGTATCGATCAGTTCACGCTTGCTCATGACAGGCCTCCTCTTCGCGTTTCGTGAAGAGGAAACGTTCGTCGCCTCAAAAAGATGCACCGGAATCAAGCGTCTAGCGCAGACTCGCAACGCCAGTTCTGATCGTGGCCCTAAGTCCTTGAAAAATGATTCGTTTTGACTCGGAACAAATGCATGCTGAATCGCTTGAATCGCATTGGTTGTGGCAGGAGTTTTGCGTCATGGTTGCCCCGCGAGCGAACTGGAAGGGCTTTATCAAATTTGGAGAAGTCGCGTGTCCTGTGGCTCTCTATACTGCGGCATCATCATCTGAACGGATTGCTTTCAACACCCTCAATCGCCGAACCGGCAACCGGGTGAAACGCGAATTTATCGACAGCGAGACCGGCGATCCGGTGGAACGGGACGCCCAGGTCAAGGGCTATGAGATCGAGAACGGCCAGTATATCGTTCTCGAGCCGGACGAGGTGGCTGCCGCCGTGCCTCACAGCGACAAGACGCTGAAGATCGACGCCTTCATCCCCTGCAGCGAGATCGACAGCGTCTATTTCGACAAGCCCTATTATCTGGCGCCCGACAGGATGGGGACGGACGCTTTCGTACTTTTGCGCGATGGCATGAAAAGAGCCAAAGTTGCTGCGATCGCCCGCACCGTGCTCTTCCGACGCTTGCGTACGGTGCTGATCAGGCCACACGGGAAGGGCCTGATCGCCACGACGCTCAACTTTGACTATGAAGTCCGCTCGTCGGCGGAAGCCTTCGAGGAGTTGCCGGACCTCAAGATCGAAGGCGAGATGCTTGAGTTTGCCGAGCACATTATCGGCACAAAGAAGGGGACCTTCGATGCCAGCACGTTCGACGACCGATATGAAGCCGCCGTTGCCGAGCTGGTGAAGGCCAAGATCGAGGGCAGGGCCCTGCCGAAGAAGAAGGCCGCAGCCGTCCCCAGGCAAAACGACCTTTTGCAGGCGCTGCGTGAGAGTGCTGGCATGGGCACCAAATCCGGCCAGAAACGCGCCGTTTCTAACGCCAACAAGAGTGCCGGCCGTCAGAAGGCTTCGAAACCGGGTGCTGCTGCCAAATCAAATGCGGTCTCGTCACAGACGCGCCGCGCCGGCTGACGGAGGAAAATCGTGGCTGTCCGTCCCTATTGGAAAGGTTATCTGAAACTCTCGCTCGTCACCTGTCCCGTGCAGATGATGCCGGCAACGTCCGAAAGTGAGAAGGTCCGCTTCCACACCCTCAACCGCGATACCAAAAACCGGGTCGTCAGCCACTACGTCGATAGTGTTACCGGAAAAGAGGTGAGGGAGGAGGATGAGGTCAAGGGCTATGAGCGTGGCGAGAACGAATACGTCATCCTCGAAGACGAAGAACTGGAAAACGTTGCGCTCGACAGCACAAAGACCATCGACATCTCGACGTTTACCCCCCGTGACACCATTGAGTGGATATGGCTCGACACGCCCTATTATCTTTCACCCAACGATGCCGTCGGCCAGGAAGCATTCTCGGTCATCAGGGATGCGATGGAAGCGCAGAACATGGTGGGGATTTCACGTCTCGTAATTACCCGCCGCGAGCGCGCCGTCATGCTTGAGCCACGCGGCAAGGGTATCGTTCTGTGGACGCTGCGCTATGGGGATGAAGTCCGTGACGAGGATACTTACTTTGGCGGGATCGAAGAAGACGAAACGGGCGATAGTGAGATGATGCGTCTCGTGCAGCAACTGATCAAAAAGCAAACGCAGCACTGGGACCCCAAGATGGTCATCGATCCGGTTCAGGATCGGTTGCTTGACATCATTGCCGCCAAGAAGAAAGCGCTGAAGAAGTCTGCAAAACCGAGGACATCCACACCGGCGAAGTCGGCACCCAGCAATGTCATCAATATCATGGACGCGCTGAAGAAGTCGGTTGCAGCCGAGAATCGGGCGGGCAAATGAAACGTCCCGCCAAGCCGCTCCTGCAGAATGACAGTCTGACGGCAAAATCGCAGCCGCGCCGCAGGCGCGATCCGGCTCAGCCCAATCTGCCGTTCGACCCGATGCCAGATCGCGTCGAGCCATGTCTGGCGCTCCTGAAGACGGCCCCGAGTGGGTCTATGAAATGAAATGGGACGGCTATCGGCTCGCGGTCCACATCGAGCCGAAGGGTGTGCGGATCATTACCCGGGGCGGCCACGACTGGACGCACCGGTTTCCCACTATCGCCGCAGCGGCCAGGGACCTTGGAGTTGCAACAGCCATCCTTGACGGCGAAGCGGTGGTGCTGAACGGCGAGGGCCGCTCAGATTTCGGCGCTCTGCAACGCTCGCTCGGTGGGCGAGGCGGCAAACGGGCGTCGACAGAAGCCGTGCTCTTCGCCTTCGACCTTATGTATTTCGATGGTCACGATCTCACTCGTACCGAGCTGTCGGTCCGCCGGCACTTGCTGGGGGACCTGCTTGAAGACGCGACCGGCGCACTCCAGCTGTCCGAAGAAATAGACGCGGACGGCGCTGAATTATTGGCGAGCGCGTGTTCCCTCGGCATGGAAGGCATCATCGCAAAACATCGTGACAGCACTTATCGCTCGGGCCGGACCGGCGACTGGCTGAAGATCAAGTGTGTTCAAAGCGAGAGCTTCATGATTGTCGGCTACGAGCAGTCGGCGGCGGCGCGCGGCGGGATTGGCAGTTTGCTGCTGGCGGCGAGACGTGGCCATGACTGGGTCTATGTTGGCGCCGTTGGAACCGGGTTTAAGGAGAAAGATGCGGCGTATCTGAAGAAGACCCTGGATAGGCTGAAGACGAAGACACCGGTCGTTCCGCTCAAGGGCAGGAATTACGTCTTCGCGCAGCCGACGCTCATCGCCGAAATCGAGTTCCGTGGCTGGACCGACGATGGCAACCTGCGTCATGCGTCCTATAAAGGACTGCGCGAGGTACAGGACAATGCCGCGGTCCATGAACTCGACTGAGTTGGTCCTGGCGGGCGCCTGGACGTCAATTTTTTCTGACGGCACCCTTGAATCGTAAATTTCCGAAAACCAAATCGATTGCCGCCAGCTGCTGAGACAGGGCTGGACTTGCTGGAAGCGCCGCGTTTCGGCGCTTCTGTACCCATGTTGCTTCAAGGAGGATATGGCTATGGCAACATCTTATGACTACGCACCCCTGTTCCGCTCGACCGTCGGCTTCGACCGGATCTTCAATCTTCTTGAAAATGCCCAGCGCGCCCGCTCGATCAGCGACTGGCCGCCCTATGACATCGTCAAGACCGGCGATGACAGCTACCGGATTTCGGTCGCGGTCGCAGGGTTTGCCGAGGACGAGCTAGACATCACCTTTCAGTCCAACCTTCTCACCGTTACCGGCAAGAAGCAGGACGCTTCCGCCGATGAATACCTTCATCGCGGTATAGCCGGCCGGCCTTTTGAACACCGTTTCGAACTTGCCGACCATGTCAGGGTGAATGGCGCCGATCTCCGCAACGGTCTTCTGTCGATCGATCTCGTTCGTGAGATTCCTGAGGCCTTGAAACCGCGCAAGATCGATATCCAGACCAGCCCGGCCCTTCAGCATAAGGTTGCCTCGGCGCAGATCGAAGCGCAAAAGGCGGCCTGATCGAATTTTAAAAAAACGGGCGCCGTTGCAGCGGCGCCCGTCAACATCGGGGGTAGGAAGGAGAGCGCGATGAAACCCGATGTGTTCAACGAGCCCGTCACCATCCTTATCGGCCTTGGTTTCCCGACCGAGGTTCGCAGCGTCATCGACGCTTACCGGCATCTGGCGGAATGGCCGGCATCAATGCGCGATACGGCGCATTCAATGGCGCTGAAGGCCTGCAGGGCGGCATTGCGCGGTGAGATCGAAGCGGACACCGCCCGGGGTCTGTTTGCAGCCTTTGCCGCCAAACACGATCTGCTGGCCCCGGACGTTGATGTCATCTCCGCGTCCCGTCACTCGCACGACAAGGATCCGCACGTTCGCTGAGGAAGCCTCCATGCATGAGAATCCGCAGCTTGCCGCTCAAGGGTATGGAAATTGCGCGGCCGATCGATGTGGTGGACGCAACCTCGCTCAAGGTCGACGAAAAACGGACGATATTGGCCGCTTGGGCTTCGGACCTCTACACGACCGACTCAAGGCCGGCGTACCGCCAGATGCCTGGAACACCGGGCCCTGTCCTCAATCGATGAGGTTCAGGCTGCGCTGAGCGACCTTGACCTGAGCTACGGGTCTTGATCCAGGCCGCTCTCAGGCGGCCTGTTTCATCGATTTCGTCAGCCGCTTGATGGCCTGCTCCAGCGAACGCTGCCCGTCGCAGTAATCCTCCCAGGCGGTTGTCTTCGACAAAAGCGCCGGTACGGTGCGAATGGTGAAGCGTTTCGGATCGAGATCCGCTTTTACCTGCTTCCAGGTCAGTGGCATCGAAACTGGTGCGCCTGGCCGGGCGCGCGGTGACAGCGGCGCGACAGCAGTCGCCATTCGGTCATTGCGCAGGTAGTCGAGGAAGATCCGACCGTTGCGCTGGTTCTTCGCCATCTTGATCAGGTAAAGGTCAGGGTTGTCACGTGCCATCTGCAGGCAGACATCGTGTGCGAAGCCTTTCGCCTCCGGCCAGCTCAGCTTCTTTCCCTTCGGTACCGCAAGCGGGGTGACGACGTGAAGGCCCTTGCCGCCGGTGGTCTTGCAGAAGCTGACGAGGCCAAGTTCCTCCAGCCGGTCGCGCATTTCCCGGGCGGCTTCGACCACGGTGGAGAAGGGTAAGTCCGGACCTGGATCGAGGTCGAAGACAAGACGACCGGGCACCTCCGGTTCGTTGGGCTCGCAATTCCAGGGATGCAGTTCGACGCCGCCGATCTGGGCGATGGCGGCAAGGCCCTCAACGCGATCAATCTGCAGATAGGGTTTCTTGTCGCCGAACACCTTGACCAGTTCGAGCAGGTTCGACGTTCCCGGCATCGCGTGTCTCTGGAAGAACTGCTCACCACCGATGCCGTCAGGCGTCCGGATGATGGAGCATGGCCGTCCCTTGATATGGTCGATCAGCCATGGACCAACGGCCTCATGATAGTGCGCGAGATCCTCCTTGGTGACCGGCTCACCGTCATTTGCATCGGGCCAGAGCGGCTTGTCAGGGCTGGAGATCATCACGCCCATAACTTCTGCCTTGGTGTTCTTGCCGCGTGCCGGTCGCGACGGCTTTGGCCGGGCCGGCGTTGGCGTTTCAGTTTTCCCTGGCGATGCCGGCGTTTCGGCCTCGACCTCCTTCGCCGGCTTGTCTTCGCGCAAACCCTTGAAGGCTGCCTGACGGACCAGTCCGTCCGCGGTCCAGCCGGCGAACTGGATCTCGGCCACCAGTTCGGGCTTGACCCAGACGATGTTGGGTTCTTTTTTCGGAGCGCCTATCCCGGTAAAGGGCGATTTTGAGGTTTCCAGTTCCCGGAGCTTCGGCAGGATTGTATCCACCGTTTTGGCACCATAGGCGGTCCCGACCCGCCCGACATAGACGAAGTGATTGTCCCTGAAGACGCCGACAAGAAGTGAACGAAACTTGCCGTTGGTTTTGGCGTAAGCGCCAATGACAACCTCATGTCCGGCGCGGCATTTGGATTTCGCCCAGGTATCGGTACGCCCCGACTGATAGGGGGCATCCGCCTGCTTCGAGACAATGCCCTCCAGCGAGAGCTTGCACGCCGATTTCAATACTGCATCGCCGCCGGTCTCAAAGTGTTCGACGAACCGCAGGCGCGGATCTTCCCCCGCCTTACTCAGCAGCGCTTCGAGCCTTTTCTTGCGTTCCGTAAGCGGTAGTTGCCTCAGATCCTCACTCCCCTCGAACAGCAGGTCGAAAGCAAAATAGACGAGCGCATCCGTTTTACCTTCTGACAGCGCCGCCTGAAGTGCGGCGAAGTCCGGGGCACCGTTTTCATCGAGTGCACAGATCTCACCGTCGATGATGGCATCAGGCAAGCTTGCGGCCGATGTCGCAATCGCCGGATACTTGGCCGTCCAGTCCAGCCCCTTGCGCGTCTTCAGCGTTACTTCGCCGTTTTCAATGCGCGCCTGAATACGGTATCCGTCGAATTTGATCTCGTGGATCCAGCCATCGGCCGACGGTGGGCGTTCGAGCGTTTCGCAAAGCTGCGGAGGTATGAAGTCGGGCATCGCGGACTTCGCTGCTTTCCGCGATGCCGGGCGCTTTTTCTTTGTATCCGCCGCACGTTTGTCTGCCGCCAGTCCATGATTGCTGTCCCAGACGGCGTCGGCCTGCACATCGCCGCTCTGCACCATGAACGGTTTTGGTTTGTTTCCTTTACCGGCAGCGATGGCGGCCATGGTTCTGCCCGAGGCAACCGACGTGTTGTTTTCGTCAAGGATGGCGGCGCCGTTTTCATCGACCGAGAAGTCGTCGCGATGCTTGATCAGCAGCCAGTTCGTCCGTTTGCCCCCGTCACGGTCGTTGCGCATCCGCACCAGTACGAAGCTGCCACGCAGCCGCTCCCCTTCAAGGGTAAACTTGAAGTCGCCCTTGGCGAGAGCCTGCTCGGGCGTCCTGTTACCTTCCGGCTCCCAGTAGCCGCGGTCCCAGAGCATGACCGTGCCGCCGCCATACTGGCCTTTGGGAATCGTGCCTTCGAAGTCACCATAGTCCAACGGGTGGTCTTCCACCTCCACGGCCAGGCGCTTGTCCTGGGGATCGAGAGACGGTCCCTTGGTCACAGCCCAGGACTTGAAGACGCCGTCGAGTTCGAGGCGCAGGTCATAATGGAGCCGCGTGGCGTCATGTTTCTGGATGACAAAGCGCCTGCGGTTTGAAGCTTTCAGCTTCGTTTTTCCGCTTGGCTCCTGCGTCTTCTGAAAATCGCGTTTCTGCCTGTAGGTCGAAAGCTTGTCGTTGGCCATGGGTATCCCCGAAAAAATCCACCTCCCGCTTCGAAGGAATACGGGATGAGGCACGGGCCGGACAGGTGGACGCGTAATCGCCTTTTCGTTGTGCGGGATGAGAAACGGGTTCGCATTCATCACCCCGTTGCGTCCGGTGCACACAGCCCGCGAACTCAACGGTGAAAAGGCAACGGGTTATGCTTTGGTTCCATACAGAGGCCACCAAGGCGGAATGGCAGTTCAAGCGGACGACCAAGTCGAAGTGGGTGTTGTCTCGTCATCGCCAGGCAGGAAGGTTCATTCAAACCGGACGACAGATTTCAGGGGGATTTTTGCGACGAGCACGCCGTCGCCCCTGACAACCTCAAACTCTGCACCATCCACGATTTCATCCTTGAGGATTTTTTCCGCCAGCATTTCCCTTGCAGCCTGCGCGGCCTCGATGTACGCGCGCTCGTCACTTGCCAGCATGGTTCCCTCAGTGTCTTCGGAAAGGCCGTCAGCGTCCCGAACGTGGAAGTAATACCGCTGCATGTCTTAGCTACCTGTTTTGTCTCGCAGATTTTTCAACCGCCTTCAAAGAACATGGTTCCATCGGACCCTTTGAAAAGGTATCGTCTCAGCGGGAACCCTCATCGCTATGCGCGGTTTGGCATGAATGCCATGACAGCAGTCGCGAATTGCCGAGCTGCAAGCCGTGGATAACACGAGAACCGACCGCGTCTTCCGCTCGCAGGTGGTTCATTGCGCAAACAGAGGATATCTCTATGTTGCGAGCGTTTCGTGGGAAAAAGCTGATCATCGTAGAGCAGCGCCTCATGCTGACATTTGCGTGCCGTCAGCGGCTGCGGGCAGCAGGGGCCACCGTTCTGGGATCGGTTCGATCGACACGACGCCTGCTCGATGCGTTACTGGAGTGGGATGTTGACGCCGCAATCGTTGACGTGGAGATCGACGATCAGACGTTGCTGAATGTTTCGATTGCACTGGAGAGCGCCAATGTGCCATTCGTTTTCGCGAACCGGGCCAAATCGAACGACCGCGGTTACTCTGTGAGTGGCGATAGCGCGGAGCTTCGGGAAATAGCCGATGCACTTTTCGGTCCGCCCGGAACGTCAACCACTCTTCACTGACCGTCGCTCGACGGTTGATCGTTCCCGGAACGACGCTCAACGCCTGCGCCAGGACGAGCACTGAATTCCTGGAGAGCGACACGCCGCAAAGTCGCGAGAAGCTCTACATCAATCCTGGAGTCGTGATCGGCGGCTGGAAAATCCCGGATGATCTCGCCAATCGTTTTTTCAACAAGCCGGCTCTGCACTCGCTCGTCAGCGGTAAAGCGCGCGGCCCAGCGGAAAAGGAGGCGTCGAAGCGGACATTCGTGAAAATTTGATGGTTTGGGCACGCAGCCGTCCTCCACACGATATAGGCGGGAGCACGTAGTAACCCTCAGCTGCCACCGCCTATGAATTCGGTTGGTGGCGATGGAAGGAGTGTAACACGTCTGGTGGATGAGTCGAGCGATTAGAGTTCAAGGGTAGAGAGTTGTAGCCCGGCAGCAGGCTGTCGCAGCCGGTCTGAATGGTTTTTGAAGGCATAATTTGCGTGCGATGTGAGCAAAAAGAAACCCTCCAGTGCGGAGGGTTCCAAGCTGTGCAACCGTGACCGGCTGCAAGAGCAGTGGACGGGGGAAAGACCATCCGCCTGCCTAACCGTCGCCGTGATAGTCTGTTCCGAAAAATTCGATCCTCAATTGAGGTTATTGCGGCGCTCGCAGCCAGCATGCTTGCAACAGTGCTTCTCGCATGAATGGCCTCGCCAGCCTTACTGCTCTCAACGCTCACTGATGTGCACCTCCGATTATATCGACTGGTCCTCTCGATGTTTCCATCAGCGGCCAGCGGACCTTCCTCTTCCATTCGGTCAAGGCATCGGCAGGTGAGGTGCAGAAAACCCACTCAATGAAAGCATCGGATATGTTAGGATGGTCGTAGAGGAGGGCGGCGATGCCTTTCCGCTCGCTAAACAATATCTCGATCTTCGCTCCCGTCGGGATGTCGTCATCATCAGCCCAGAGTTCCATGGCAACGTATCCGGAATAGGCAGTCAGGTCGGATTCCCGATCGACTTCGGCGACCAGCCGCTGGTCGAGATTATCGTGAATGGATTGCCGCATGCCGAAGAATTGACCATCCTCCAGAAATCTCTTTGGATAGACACCATGATTCTCGAGAATGTAAGGGTGGATATGCATCTTCCTTCTCCTCTCTCCGAACAGTTCAGCGGGTTTAGTCTCCTCATCAATTGGCATCCATCTGGCGATGGCCGCCAGTTATAAAAGGCTGCCTTGCTCCACCGGTTCGCCAGATTTCGAAATGATCGATGATCCATAAGGTTCACGCGACAGGATGATCAGCGCGTCGTTTGGTAGTGGGCGGGCGAGGTGCCTTGCCTCATCCCAAGGCGCCCGCATCCAGACGTCGGTTTCTTCCTTCGTCAGCAGTAGAACAGGCATTGCCTTCTCGTGGATCGGCTTCACGAGATCATTCGGATCGGTCGTCAGGAAACCGTATAGGTCGTCGGTTGTGAGCCCGTCCTTGACTTTGCGAACGCTCTTCCATTGCGGCACGTGGATGCCCGCAAAGAACATCAGCGATTTTGCCTCATCACGTGCAAACCAGGCATTTGGCACATTGCCACCCTCCTGTTTGCTCATCGGGTCCGGTTCGGCAAAGCTTGTGACCGGGACGAGACACCTGTGCTCGACGCCGAACCATCGCGTCCAGTGAGGCAGGTTGAGCTTACGCACATTGGTCACGCCACGATCCGGTTCCATGCGGATGAGCTCATCCATATCGACGGCCTTGCCCTTGGCCCTCAGTTTATCCGCCCTTGCTTCGGCGGCTTTCTTTTGGACGAAGATAGGCGAGGGCAGGCCCCATCGTGCATGAACCAGCTGCTTCTTGCCGTCCGCCGTGTTTCGGATGATCGGCCCCATCTGGTCGGGGTTCATCTGATAGGCCGGCATGAGGTTGATCAGGCTTTCGGCGTCCTGGGCCCACTTTGAGACCCAGTCCCTGTCTTCCATCCGATAAAGGTTGCACATGGCAGCAATTCCTCCGTTGCGACCGAATGCAGTTTTTCCGGTGACTTCCGCCTGCGTATCTAGTCGAGCTTATAAACGTCGGCATTGTCCTACCGTTCCCGCAGGCCGTTGTAGGAAGCGTGGCGGAGTTTATCGTCGCCCGTCCTGCCCTGAACTCGATCTCGGCGATCAGGCAAACGCCTATCCTCTGGTCTCCATCGGCTGCGGATGCGATTGCCCGCTGCGGCTAGCGCCGTGGAGGAACGCCGCATGTCAAGGCGCAGGCGCTATTCCGCAGCCCGTTTAGGTCGCTTGATGCCACCGCATTAGCCGGTCAGTCCCGACATTCTCAACAGAGCTATTCCGATTGCAGCGGAAATCACGGTCAGTGATATACATGCAAACAACCGGTAAACTCTCTCCTTTGACGTCAAGAGGAGATAGACCGAAGCGATTCCCAGAAAGCAAATCGTCGCGAGGGCGCCATAAGCTCGATACTCGCCCGAATAAAGCCATGTCCCCAAAGCCACAAAACCACAAATAACAAAAACAAGTTCGAGCTTTTGCAACGTAACACCCCAAGAAGATCTGAGCGGGATTTTAGGGAATTGATCTCGCAGGTCAACTTTGCCATCGGGCTGCATGCGGCGGGGCTTGATGCATCCGCCTACACGTCCGATGTTCATATGGCCTCAAGCTTAAAAGCTCCCGTATAGGTCGAACGCTGCGGACAGCCATTGATGCAATCAACCGCAGCGACGCGGCATTAAATAGAGCTGGGCTTCGGTATTACGATCGAGCTTTGTCTCGGTGGCTTCGTCATGCAGGCGAGTTCAGCACGAAACCTTAAGAAGATTGTGACGCCGCTCATCTATCCCCGCTATCGCGATCTGGAGCCCGACAAGAGTGGAGTGCGGCAAAAATTCTTGTTATCCCTACAGCCTTGAATCCTTTTCGAATCTTCGGTTTTGCTAATGTTGTGATAATGTTGCTCAACTTTCTGGTGCTTGACTCTTTTATAGCGTCGGAACAAACAATGAACAAATAGCCTGTACGGCATAATGTCGATCCTTTGAACACCACCTTGAAGGGAGCCGTGAACGATGACCGCTGCGCGCCCGAAGGGGTTGTCGGATGTGATCTGTGATTTGCGTGGCCGCATCGCCTCGATGGAGGGCACAGCAGCGAAACGGGCCGGAACGCTCTCTTTCGGTGTGCCCGAGATTGATGCGGTCTTGCCTGGCGGGGGTCTTGCCTATGGAGCCCTGCATGAGTTCGCAGGCGGAGGATCCGGTACGGTCGATGGTGCAGCAGCCGCGCTTTTTGTCGCCGGCATTGCCGCCCGGACCAAAGGCCCCGTCATCTGGTGTCTGACGAGACCGGATCTGTTCTTTCCGGCGCTTGCCCAGGTCGGCCTCCATCCCGACCGCGTCATCTTCGTCGAGTCCGACAAGGAGGAAGACGTGCTGGCCAACATGGAGGAGGGCTTGTCCTTCGGTGGGCTCGGCGCTGTCGTCGGCGAGCTCGTTCGCCTGCCGATGGTCAGCTCCCGCCGCCTGCAACTGGCCGCGGAGCGAACCGGGACCATGGCGCTCGGCGTTCGGCGATGGCGGCGGCAGACGGAGGCGAATGATTTTGGCCAGCCGACGGCGTCAACAACCAGATGGCGGGTCAGTGTGATGCCATCGGAAGAGCTGCCGGTACCGGGGGTGGGCAGGCCTCAATGGTTTCTTGAATTGATGCGCGTGAAAGCGGGTGAGTGTGCTGAGTTTCTCGTGAGGGCGTGTGATGACAAGGGTCGTCTCGATCTATCTTCCGGATCTGCCGACGGATCGTATTCGGCGGGCGGATCCCTCCATTTCGCCTGAACAGCCAATTGCCGTGATCGCAAGAAGCGGGTCGAAGCGATGGGTTTCGGCTGCCGACCTGGCTGCCAGGGCGGCAGGCGTGCATGTCGGCATGCCGGCGGCAAAGGCGCAGTCGCTGTTTCATGGCCTGATGATGGTCGACGCCGATATCGAAGCCGATCGGGTAGCTCTCGAACGCATCACACTGTGGGCACTAACCATCTATTCGCCGATCGTCGCGATTGACGGGATCGACGGCATCGTTATGGACACCGAAGGCGCCGACCACCTGCAGGGCGGCGAGCTGCCAATGGTGACAAAGATCGCCAACCAGTTTCTGGGCAGGAAGCTGACTGCCCGCGTGGCGGTCGCCGACAGCTGGGGTGCATCCCATGCCTGTGCCCGCGCCATCAACCGCGAGACGATCGTCATTCCGCCGGGTGAGACAGTGCGGGCCGTTGAAAAGCTGCCGATATCGCTCCTGCGTCTGCCGGCAAAGATTGTCAGCGATCTCCGCATTCTCGGATTTCAGACGATCGGGGAGCTTGCCAATACCCCGCGCGCGCCGCTGACGTTGCGCTTTGGACCGGAGGTTGGGCGCCGTCTCGATCAGATGCTCTGTCGCATCGCCGAGCCTATCGAGCCGATCCGCACGCCTGAGCTGGTCGAGGTTTCGAAAGCCTTCGCTGAACCGATTGGCGCAGCGGAGACCATCAACAAATATGTCGGCCGCCTTGTCGTGCAATTGGTCGATGAACTCCAAAAGCGGGGGCTCGGCGTGCGTCGGGCTGACCTGATTGTCGAGAAGGTCGATGGCACCAGACAGGCAATCCGCGCCGGAACAGCCAAGCCCGCCCGCGACGTAGCCTGGCTGACGAAACTGTTTCGGGACCGGACGGAAAAGATCGAGCCGGGTTTCGGGATCGAGAGGCTCACCCTTGTTGCGGTTCTGGCCGAGCCATTGGAAGAGGCGCAGAAAGTCTCTGCTCTGGTCGAGGATGACGTCACCGATGTGACGCCACTGATCGACATCTATGGAAACCGCGGCCAGCGGGTCTATCGCGTCGCACCGGTTGCATCCGATGTGCCGGAACGTTCCGTCCGGCGGATCAGTCCCGTTGCTGAACCGATCCCTGTTGCCTGGGTGAGCCATTGGCGCCGTCCAGTCCGGCTTTTGCCACGGCCCGAACTGATCGAGGCGATTGCGCTGATGCCGGACCGCCCGCCGGTCTCGATCGTCTGGCGCGGCAAGCGCCGTAAGGTCAAACGCGCCGACGGCCCGGAACGCATCTTCGGGGAGTGGTGGCAGCGCGACGCCGAAATGGACGCGGTGCGGGACTACTTTGTCATCGAGGACGAGGCAGGCGAGCGCCTGTGGGTGTTCCGCTCCGGCGACGGAGTGGATCCCGAGACCGGGTCCCATCGCTGGTTCTGCCACGGGATCTTCGCATGAGCTACGCCGAGCTCCAGGTCACGACCCACTTTTCCTTTCTGCGCGGCGCCTCCTCTGCACAGGAGTTGTTTGAGACCGCGAAACAGCTCGGTATCGACGCAATCGGCGTCGTCGATCGCAATTCGCTTGCCGGAATTGTTCGGGCGCTTGAGGCGTCGCGCGCCACCGGGTTGCGCCTGGTCGTTGGCTGTCGTCTCGATCTGGCGGATGGCATGTCTGTGCTGGTCTATCCGATGGATCGCGCTGCCTATTCGCGCCTGACGCGCCTCATCACGCTGGGAAAATCGCGTGGCGGCAAGAACAACTGTATCCTGCATTGGGACGATATCGTCGCTTACGCCGAGGGCATGATCGGCATTCTGGTACCTGATCTGCCGGATGCCACCTGCGCCTCGCAGCTTCGCAAGATGGCTGAGCTGTTTGGTGATCGCGCTTACGTCTCTCTCTGTTTGCGTCGGCGACCGAACGACCAGTTGCGGCTGCATGAGATTTCCAACATGGCGGCGCGGTTCAAGGTCAGAACCGTCGTCACCAATGATGTGCTGTTTCATGAGCCGGGCCGGCGGCAATTGCAGGACATCGTCACCTGTATCAGGCACAACACCACGATCGACGATGTCGGCTTTGAGCGCGAACGCCACGCCGACCGCTACCTCAAGCCACCGGAGGAAATGGCACGCCTGTTTCCGCGCTACGCGCAAGCACTCGCGCGAACCCTGGAAATCGTGCGTCGCTGCAAATTCTCGCTCGAGGAACTGACCTACCAGTACCCGGAGGAAGCCATCGTGCCGGGCAAGGATGCTCAAGGATCGCTCGAGCATTATGTCTGGGAATGTGCGCCCGATCGTTATCCGGAAGGCCTGCCACCGGATGTTTTAAAGACCGTTCGGCACGAGCTCGATCTCATCCGCACCATGAAATACGCGCCTTACTTCCTGACGGTGTTTTCGATCGTCCGTTTTGCCCGAAGTCAGGGCATTCTCTGCCAGGGCAGGGGATCTGCGGCCAACAGCGCTGTCTGCTATATCCTTGGCATCACCTCGATCGATCCCTCGACCAATGATCTCCTCTTCGAGCGCTTCGTCAGTCAGGAACGCGACGAGCCGCCGGATATCGATGTCGACTTCGAGCATGAACGGCGCGAGGAGGTCATCCAGTGGATCTACAAGACCTATACCAAGGATAAGGCGGCACTCTGCGCAACCGTCACCCGCTACCGGGCCAAGGGCGCAATCCGCGATGTCGGTAAGGCGCTTGGCCTGCCTGAAGATGTCATCAAGGCGCTGTCATCGGGCATGTGGTCCTGGTCGGAAGAAGTTCCCGACCGAAACATCAGGGAACTCAATCTCAACCCCAATGACCGGCGTCTGGCGCTCACCCTGAAACTCGCGCAGCAGTTGATGGGCGCGCCTCGGCATCTGGGTCAGCACCCCGGCGGCTTTGTCCTCACCCATGACCGGCTAGACGATCTCGTGCCGATCGAACCGGCGACGATGAAAGACCGGCAGATCATCGAATGGGACAAGGACGACGTTGAGGCACTGAAGTTCATGAAGGTGGATGTCTTGGCGCTCGGGATGCTCACCTGCATGGCCAAGGCTTTTGATCTCATCCGCGAGCACAAAGGGCAGGATCTTGATCTCTCGAAAATCAGCCAAGAGGATGCGGCGACCTATGCAATGATCCGCAAGGCTGACACGCTCGGCACCTTCCAGATCGAAAGCCGTGCGCAGATGGCGATGCTGCCGCGGTTAAAACCGCGCACGTTCTACGATCTCGTCGTGCAGGTGGCCATCGTGCGGCCGGGCCCAATCCAGGGTGACATGGTGCATCCCTATCTCCGTCGTCGCGAAGGCAAGGAGCCCGTCGAGTATCCGACACCCGAGTTGGAGGCGGTGCTCGGCAAGACGCTGGGCGTGCCGCTGTTTCAAGAGTCAGCGATGCGCGTCGCCATGGTCTGTGCCGGCTTTACCGGTGGTGAGGCCGACCAGCTGCGCAAATCCATGGCGACCTTCAAGTTCACCGGCGGCGTCTCGCGCTTCAAGGACAAGCTGGTGTCAGGCATGGTCAAGAACGGATATTCGTCCGAGTTCGCCGAAAAGACCTTTTCGCAGTTGGAAGGCTTTGGCTCATACGGCTTTCCGGAAAGTCACGCGGCCTCCTTTGCGTTGATTGCCTACGCTTCGAACTACATCAAGTGCCATCATCCCGACGTCTTTTGTGCAGCCCTTCTCAACAGCCAGCCCATGGGATTTTATGCTCCGGCCCAGATCGTCGGAGACGCGATCAAGCATGGCGTCGAGGTGCGGCCGGTCTGCGTCAACCGCTCGCGATGGGACTGCACGCTGGAAAGGATTGGAGGCGGCGATCGTCATGCTGTGCGCCTCGGGTTTCGGCAGGTGAAAGGGCTGGCTGTCGCGGACGCCGCACGTATCGTTGCAGCGCGCATGAACAACCCGTTCGCCTCAGTCGATGACATGTGGCGCCGGTCCAGCGTGCCGACCGAAGCGCTTGTTCAACTGGCAGAGGCCGACGCCTTTCTGCCATCGCTGAAACTCGAACGACGCGATGCGCTCTGGGCGATCAAGGCGCTGCGCGACGAGCCCTTGCCGTTGTTTGCAGCCGCAGCCGAACGCGAGGCGACGGCGATTGCCGAGCAGCAGGAGCCAGAGGTGGCGCTTCGGCAAATGACGGACGGCCATAACGTCATCGAGGACTACAGCCACATCGGGCTCACTTTGCGCCAGCATCCTGTCGCCTTTCTGCGCAAGGACCTGTCGGCACGCAATATCATTTCCTGTGCCGAGGCGATGAATGCCCGTGATGGGCGGTGGGTTTATACCGCTGGACTCGTGCTGGTGCGGCAGAAGCCGGGATCGGCCAAGGGTGTGATGTTCATCACCATCGAGGACGAGACCGGACCGGCCAACGTCGTTGTCTGGCCCACCCTGTTCGAGAAACGCAGGCGCATCGTGCTGGGATCTTCGATGATGGCGATCAACGGACGGATTCAGCGGGAAGGGGAGGTCGTCCATCTCGTCGCCCAGCAACTCTTCGATCTCTCAGGCGATCTGGTTGGACTTGCCGATCGCGATACGGAGTTCAGGTTGCCGGCTGGTCGCGGCGATGAGTTTGCCCACGGGGGCGGCGGGCCGGATTCACGCGATCGGCCGAAACCCGTTGTCCCGCGCGACATATTCACACCGGACCTTCATATCGATACGCTGAAAGTGAAGAGCCGGAATTTTCACTGAAAAATGCTCAAACCGAGCGTGTCGAGGGAGCGCATGCACTGCCAAAACCGCTTCAATCCTCAGGCGTGGCGACTTGGGATGCGGCGGTCATAGCTTTCGGCGTTGCTTTCGGAAAAGGGTGAGCTGGAACTGGAAGTGAAGCGAGGCGCGCTTCTGTCTCCGGCGAGACATGACACCGCAGACCTGACACTGGCCCGATGCCGTACCGGGCAAAGTACGGCCTTATGAGGTCGAAGCCACGCTGGTCGCCTGACTGAAAGTGACGGAAAATCCAGTAGGCGATCAAATCCGCCATCTGAATCAGGCGCGATGCATTCGAATCCAGAAAAAGCGGGACTTCGGCAAAGTTGCGAAGTTGGCCGCTGGCATGCCCGACGTGCTTGAACACATGAGAGAGGGTTTGGATTTTCTCCTCATAATTGCTTTTGTCGAGGATGACCAAGCCGCGCTGGGGGTTCTTTTTCTTGTAAAGCGTCTTCAGATAGCCATCAAAACACGAAGCCACCTCCTCGAAGCTCCGAGCCAGAATATCGTTCGCAGAGAAGAGCTTCTTTTCGATGACGCAGGCGTAGACCTTCAACTGCAATTGCTTGTCTGACAGTAGCGACGAGATATCGACGACGGCTTGAACTCTGTCGTTGGGAGGCACACCTTTCCAGGTACCGTTGCCCGAGCGCATTGGGTTTCCATGGAACTCGATTTCTCGAGGATTGGTTGAGCTAAAGCGCGCCGCTACAGGATCTATCTGGGCTTCCAGCCAATGCGTTTGGCGCTCGAATATACTAAAGCCTGCAAGGACAAAGAAGTCGGAGCTTGGATCATGCGAGTGACCAGACTCGTCGAGATATAGTAGATGCAACGAATCCCCCTGAAACGAAAAAGCGGACCGCATGCGGTCCGCTCCAATTCGGTAAGCCGAGTGAAACAATCGTTCAACGCACCGACGGATCAGCGCTCTCGACTATGCTCAATATATATCGGTTGCGTGTCGGCTTTTCAAGAGGCGGCTCCCTATGGCCCACAATCGCGAACGTCCAGCGTTCGCGGCTTCACGTCGTCTGTGATCCGCCTCCAGCAGTCATAGGCATCGACCGTGACCTGATGACCGGAGCGAAAAGAAGGTAGCATCAGGTAATCGAGGGCTACAACAAGATCCGCATCAGCACGATCGTTGTTTGTCGGAGGCTGGTCCATTGAGGCGTCCCAATCCCGCTCTTGATGGATGGCTTCCTATTCCAGCCCCGGATCTCCGTCGATCAACCCACTGACGGGGTCCGCTAGCAAGCTGCGGCCGCTTCGGCTTAAGCCTTCGCGGTGATCGCGACCGGTTCCGGACACTGACGGGAGCCATCGAGCGGGAATGGCCCGCTCGAAAGATGGAGCCTCAGATGAACACCGATCTTTCGCTTGCGCAGACCCACGCCTTCCAGCTCGCCCGCACCCTGATGGTTCCAGTCACGCTGTTCAGGTCCGGCGACGAGTTCGGCGTTCTGCCGAGCGACGAACTCGATGACGAAGACGATCTGGAGATCGTGCATGAATATGAGCCGTTGTGACTTATGGTCATCTCAGGCTCGATCGCGCCGCTTTACAGGGCACCCCCGCTTTCCAACTGCACATAATCAGCTCTTTGAGCCTTCAATCCCCAGCGTAGGGCATCCGAATGAAGGCAACCTGCAATCGCAACTCAGCGAAAAAGGAGAACGCGATTGCCGACCACACTCCACCTCCGTCTTCGAACCGAAGACCCGGACAATATTCTTTCGCCGCTCGCTCGAATGGTCCATGACCAATGCGAGCGCCGAAATTTGGACGTTAGGCGCAAGCGCCAATATACCGCTGTCGTCCTTCACTTTGGCTATTGGCTATTCGAGCGTGGTGTCGCCACGGAAAGCTTCACCACTGAACACATGGAAAGCTTCCTGACGGCTCACGCGAATGGTTGCTCCTGCTCGTGCTTTTGGAAAATGCGTACGGAGGTGGAGGCTATGCGTCGAGCTTTGAACCTCGCCGTCAAAATGAGGGCACTTCGCGAGATCCCGCCGATGAACCTCGCGGCGATAGATCGTGAAGTCCTGGCGTTCGATAAAATGCTCGAAGAAGTTTGGGGCTTGTCTGCGGGTTCACGCCGCAAGCATCGCAATGTTGTTCTGAGGCTTCTGGTCGGCTGTGTGAAAGATGGCCGTGTCGATATAGCCAACCTCAACCACTCGCACATTCGTCAGTTCGTGCTCGGCGAGCAGGGACGGAAACCAGCAACCATCCGTAGCTACTCTGTCTCGATCAGGTGCTATCTTCGATATCGAGCACTCTTAGGCGACGATGTCCGTCGGCTAGTAAAGGCCATACCAGCACCCGCAGTGAAAACGCCGGCCAGACTGCAAACGGGCTTCAGCCCGGCGGAGCTGGAGCGATTGCTGGAAGTCTCTGCAGAAATCGGCCGAACCCGGAAGAGAGTTCATGCCATTATCAGGTGCCTAGCAGACCTCGGGATGCGGTCGATCGAGGTAACCAGCCTGACACTCGACGATATCGATTGGGAAAAAGGTATGATCCGGGTGCGCTCGACCAAGTCGCGCCGGTCCGATCCTATGCCGCTTCCATATGCTACAGGCGAAGCTATCGCCGACTATATCGTGCATGAAAGGCAAGCCACGCAACACAGGGAGGTCTTCGTCCGGCATGTTGCGCCCCTTGGAGAGCCGATCACTCCGCGCTCGGTACAGCGAGCAGTCTATGCGGTCTACGACCGATTGGGCTGGGATTGCACCCGTATCCATATCTTCCGCCATACGATTGCCAGTCGACTGGTCAACGATGCCGTGCCCCTGAAGCAGGTTGCGGACATCATGCGGCATAGGAGCGTGGTGACAACTGCGGGCTACGCCCGCGTCGATCAAAACAGGCTGGCGGCCGTAGCCCTGCCTTGGCCGGGAGCGAGCGCATGACCGGGTCAGCCACTATGCTATCTCGTGCCGAGGCCTACCTCGCACATCGCCGAAGCCTCGGCTTCAAGATGAAAACTTCAGCAAGGCAGATCACCTCCTTTGCACGATATGCCGACGACAGAGGACACGAAGGGGCGCTCTCGTCCGATATCGCGCTCCGCTGGGCGAAGGCCGAAGCGACAATTGCCGACCCCTTCACCTGGGCAAAACGACTGGAGGTGTTGAGGCCATTCGCGGCCTTTCTCGCGGCAGAGGATCGTGAAACCACCTTCCCGGCGACCAATCCTTTTGGGCGGACGAAGCGTCGGCTTGCTCCACATATCTTCGCGAACGAGGAAATCGTGGGCATCATCGCCGAAGCGCATCACATTCGCCGCGTTCAGGCTGCCGGGACGCTCATGATGCCTGCCCTGATCGGCCTGCTGGCCTCGACTGGGCTGCGCATATCGGAAGCGCTCGGCCTACAGATCCGAGATCTGGATCTCGAAGCTGCGCAGATCGTGGTGCGGGAAGCGAAATATGGCCGCCAGCGACTGGTCTCCCTCCATCCAACCGCTGTTGCCGCGCTCGAGATCTTCCTCGATCGACGAAACGCGCTATTCCCATCGAAGCCGGCCGATCCTGTCTTCATGAGCGAGCTGTCCAGCAAGAAGCTGAGCTACATGAACGCCTGGCACGCCTGGTTCCGGATCACCCAGAGATTGGGAATCCGGCCGCGCGGTGGCCATCCCTTCGTGCGTATCCATGACCTTCGGCACAGCTTCATATGCCGTCGGCTTATCCTCTGGCAGGAAAGTGGAACGGAGATCGATGCGGCAATGATGATGCTGTCTACGTATGTCGGCCATGCCAATCTGCTCGATACCTACTGGTATATTGAGGGCGTGCCCGAGCTCATGGCAATTGCAGGCAATCGCTTCGAAGGTGCAGCTATGGTTGGAGGCGACGTTGATGAGTGATACCACACCTTCCTTTCCGACCCTGCTGCAGCGCTTCTTCGTTGATCATCTGCGCCAGCAACGAGCGGTGAGCCCATGCACGGTCGCGGCATATCGCGACACGTTCAAACTGCTGCTGGCCTTCGCTGAGAAGCGGATCGGGAAATCCCCGACGAACCTGACCCTGCCCGACCTCAATGCCGATCTGATCCTGGCCTTTCTGGATCACCTCGAGCGTGATCGGGCCAATAGCGTCAGAAGCCGAAATGCACGGCTGTCCGCAATCCGGGTCTTCCTCAAATATGCCGCGCATGAGGATCTGACTGCGCTGGCGGTGATCGAGCGCAGCCTCGCCGTCCCGCAGAAGCGGCATGACAAGGCAGTTCTCGGCTACCTGGCGCGCGCCGAGGTCGAGGCGATCATCAACGCGCCCGATCCCAAAACATGGGCCGGCAGGCGCGACCGGGCACTGTTTACATTCCTCTATAATACTGGCGCGCGTGTGTCCGAGGCTATCGACCTTCGGATTGGTAGTGTCATTCTGGAGACTGCACCGGTCGTGCACCTGCATGGGAAGGGGCGCAAGCGCCGGAGCGTGCCACTCTGGAATGAGACCGCACGAACGCTGAAGCGATGGATTCAGGATCTTCATGATTGTGGACCGGATGCCTACATCTTTCCCAACAGTTCGGGGACGCGCCTATCCCGCTCCAGTGTGAGGCAGCGCCTCGACCTCGCCGTCGGCGCTGCCGGCGGAGGTGTTCCATCGATCCGCGCAAAGGCGATATCGCCGCATACCTTCCGGCACACCACGGCGATGCACCTGCTGCAGTCCGGCGTCGACCTGACCGTGATCGCGCTTTGGCTCGGACACGAGGACATCAGCACGACGCATATCTACATGGAGGCTGACCTTGCGATGAAGGAAAACGCGCTCAGCCGGCTTCAGCCGGTCAGCCCTACAGGTGTTCGCTACCGGCCGCCCGACAAGTTGATGGCATTCCTTCAAGCGCTTTAAGCTCGTTGCTCCCGGAGTGACGCCCGGGAGCGCATCCTAGCCGGGCGGCTAGGCGCAGCACTTCGACGTCGTGCTAGCTGGCCCGCAGCAGGACGATTTGGCCTGCTCCTCCGCCAGCCAGCGATCCCGTGGCTTGCAGCTTGCTGGTCGAGCGACAAGAGACACCTCGAAGGTGCCGGCGACGAGCCGCGGTGCTGACGCGCAGTAGAGGGCCATCGGCCGCTCTCCGTCGCTGATCTCGAACGTGAGTTTTGCAGTCGGCTCAAGCTGCACATGGTCAGAGACTTTGCGGATGATCGCCGCAAACTTGCCGGCCGGCATATGCGTCCGTTCATCTTCGTCGATATCCCAGAGCTGCACGAAGATCTCTGCCCAGGCTTCCGGGTTGGCGCCGCAATCGAGCGCCGAAAACATCCCGGCCTTGACTTCGGTGACGTGGTAGCCCGCACGGACGGGATTGCCGTCATAGCTGAAAACCAGCGGCGCATCTGGAGCCACGGCGAGGACATCGAGGAGATGGGCGAGACTGATGTCTGTCGAAATTGTCTTGTCGATCGCGTTCATGTGCGTTATCCCTCTATCCAATAGTTCAAGGATTGTTGAAATATGGATGAACGTCAAGCTCTTTCGTCATTCGCGGCGCTGTCCCAGGAGACCCGCCTTGCGATCGTCCGTGCTCTGGTCATTGCGGGCCCGGAGGGATTGGCCGCAGGTGTGATCGCCGAACGCATGGGCGTCTCCGCGACGAACGTCTCCTTCCATTTGAAGGAACTGGAGCGGTCAGGATTGATCTCCCAGCGAAGGGAGTCCCGCTCAATCATCTACAACGCGAGTTACGACGCGCTTGCCGATCTCGTCAAATTCCTGATGGAGGACTGTTGCGCTGGTCATCAGGTGATCAGAGAGAGTGTCGAGCGTGGCGGCGACTGCTGTAGCCCAGCCGGCAAGGATGACGTCGTTGCGTAGTTCCACAATCCCTGCAGGCATTGTCTCGGCTCTCGGCCTGACGCAGATCATCGGTTACGGCACGCTCTACTACAGCTTCAGCATCCTCGCCCCCGGCATGGCGGAGGATCTCGGCTTATCGCTGGCAGAGGTATTCGGTGTGTTCTCCGTGTCCCTGTTTATCGGCGGTCTGTCGGCCACCTATATCGGCAAGCAGATGGACCGGATCGGTGCCGCGACGATCATGACGGCAGGGTCAGCGCTCGCGGCATTGACACTTGCCCTTTGCGCCTGGTCGCCCTCAGTCGCAATCTTCGCCATCGCCATCATCCTGCTCGAGGTGTCATCGGGAATGGTGCAGTATCAGGCTGCATTCGCAGCTCTGGTTGAAAGCGATCCCCGCAGCGCTTCCCGCAGCATTACCTATCTTACGCTGATTGGTGGATTAGCCTCGACAATCTTCTGGCCGATCTCGTCAGCACTTACGGGATATCTCTCGTGGCGGGAAATCTATCTCGTCTTTGCGGCGCTGAACCTCTTCCTTTGCATGCCGCTGCACTTCTGGATCCGGAGTCTCGGACAGAATGCTGGCGAAACGACCATCCGGACACGCGAAACGGTGATCGGCGCGATCGCACCTCATGCAAGGCGCCGCGCCATGGTCATCGTCTCGTTTGCCTTCGCGCTCCTCGGCTTTACGCTCGCAGCCATCCTTGCCCATATGGTGCCGATGCTCGGCTCGATCGGGTTGGGGGCAGCCGCCGTCGTTATCGGCTCACTGTTCGGTCCTGCGCAGGTTCTGAGCCGCCTGATCAACATGGTCTTCGGGAAGAACCTGTCGCCGCCGGGACTTGCCGTACTTGCCGCCGTGCTGATCGTCTTCGGCGTCCTGATCCTGCTGGTGACGGGGAACTGGCTGCCGGGTGCGGTCGCCTTCGCCATCTGCCTGGGGCTTGGCTCCGGAATCAACAGCATCGCGCAGGGGAGTTTGCCGCTCTATCTATTCGGATCGGACGGATATGGAGCGATCACAGGCAAGATGGCGGCGGCTCGACTGGCGCTCGGAGCCGGAGCACCTTTCGCGTTCGCGGCGGCCATGGAGAACCTGGGCCTGAGCTTGTCGCTCATTGGAAACGCGTGTCTCGGCGCGGTCAGCATAGCGGCATTCGTTGCGGTGGCAGTATCCTGTCGGCGACCAGCCACCGCAACTGTCCAGAATTACTAGATCGACTTCAGCGAAACCCGCTTCTCCAGCTCGGCTGCGTCTTCCTTCCGCTCGCTGTAGCGATCGGTGAGATAGGACGAAACATCGCGGGTGAGGATAGTGAACTTCACCAGCTCTTCGCAGACGTCCACGACGCGGTCGTAATAGGACGACGGCTTCATTCGTCCTTCGGCATCGAATTCCTGAAACGCCTTGGCGACGGACGACTGGTTGGGGATGGTGATCATTCGCATCCAGCGGCCAAGAATGCGTAATTGATTGACGGCGTTGAAGGACTGACTGCCACCGGATACTTCCATCACCGCCAGCGTCTTGCCTTGCGTCGGCCGGACGGAACCGACCGAGAGCGGGATCCAGTCGATTTGGGACTTCATTATCCCGGTCATGGCACCGTGGCGTTCCGGGCTGATCCAGATGTGGCCTTCAGACCACTGGGTCAGTTCGCGGAGCTCCTGCACCTTGGGGTGGCTCACCGGAGATTCGTCCGGAAGCGGCAACCCGGCGGGATCGAACACGCGAACCTCGCATCCCAGCCGTTCGAGAAGCCGACGAACTTCGAAGGCAAGCAGACGGCTATAGGAAATCTCCCGCAGGGAACCGTAGAGAATCAAGATCCTGGGCTTATGTGTCGAGAACATCGGCCGGAGCGATTCCGGCTCGATGGGCTGAAGAAGCTGGTCGTGCAGTGCGGGGAAGGTATCAGACAATACGCTTTCCTTCCTGATCCAGAACCTGTTCGCCGTCTTCTTTGGTGAACGAACCTTTGAAGGCATCGGTCGGCAGGATGTCGAGTACTACCTCTGACGGGCGGGCAAGCTTGGTGCCGAGCGCCGTGACGACAAATGGTCGATTGATCAGGATCGGGGTCGCGAGCATCGCGTCCAGCAACTGGTCTTCGGTCAGGTCCGGATTGTCGAGACCGAGTTCGGCATAAGGAGTGCCCTTCTCGCGGATCGCGTCACGAACAGTCAGACCGGCGTCCCTAATCATCTTCAAGAGCTGCTCGCGCGACGGCGGGTTCTGAAGGTATTCGATGACAGTAGGCTCGATCCCGGCTGCGCGGATCAGTGCCAACGTGTTGCGAGACGTCCCGCAGGCCGGATTGTGATAGATGGTGGCGTCCATAGTCAGGTCCTTTCGGTGATGGTGTTGCGGGAAACGGCGGGCGATGCCTCGTACCAGCCCTTCGAGCGGTTCACGATCCAGACGACGGAAAGCATCACCGGTACCTCGATCAGCACACCGACCACTGTGGCAAGTGCCGCGCCCGACTGAAACCCGAAGAGGCTGATGGCGGCGGCGACTGCTAGTTCGAAGAAGTTAGAGGCCCCGATAAGTGCCGAGGGACCAGCCACACAATGCTGCTCACCTGAAATCCGATTGAGGATGTAAGCGAGGCCGGAATTGAAATAGACCTGGATCAGGATCGGCACTGCCAGAAGTGCGATGATCGTAGGCTGCGCAATGATCTGCTCGCCCTGGAAGCCAAACAGCAACACCAGCGTCGCCAGTAATGCGACAAGCGACAGCGGCTGAAGCTTGGACAACAGCCGGTCCAACCCGGCGGTGCTCCCGCCGGCCAGCAGGGCACGCCTTAGACCCTGGGAGATCGCGACCGGAATCAGGATGTAGAGGGCCACTGAGATCATGAGGGTGTCCCACGGCACTGTGATCGCAGACAGACCCAGAAGCAGACCCACGATCGGTGCGAAGGCGACAATCATGATAGCGTCGTTGAGTGCGACCTGGGACAGGGTGAAATGAGGTTCGCCCTTCGTCAGGTTGCTCCAGACGAACACCATAGCCGTGCAGGGCGCCGCCGCGAGAATGATCAGGCCCGCAATGTAGGAGTCGATTTGGTCCGCTGGCAGGTATGGCCGGAACAGCCAGCCCACGAACAGCCAGCCCAACAGCGCCATCGAGAACGGCTTGACGGCCCAGTTGATGAACAGCGTCACGCCGATGCCGCGCCAATAGCTACCGACCTTCGACAGTGAGCCGAAGTCGATCTTGAGAAGCATGGGGATGACCATCAGCCAGATCAGCACGGCGACGGGAATGTTCACCTTGGCGATCTCGGCTGCGCCGATCGTCTGGAAAACGCTCGGCATCAGATGGCCAAGCGCGATGCCGACGAGAATGCAGAGGAAAACCCAGACAGTGAGATAGCGTTCAAATACGGACATCAGGCGCTCTTTTCCTGGCTGCTGGTCGACCCTTCCATCTGGCCGATCTGCTTTAGCTTCTGTTCAAGCGCAAGCTTGTCGATCGAAGACAGCGGAAGGCTTAGGAAGGCGCCAATGCGGTTCTTCAGAAAACGGGCGGCCTGTGCGAAAGCTCTCTGGACTTCGATATCCGTTCCCACGACGGCGGCCGGATCCTCGACACCCCAGTGCGCTGTCATCGGATACCCCAACCAGACTGGACACGCTTCGCCAGCCGCGCTGTCGCAGACCGTGAAGATGAAATCCATCTGCGGCGCGCCCGGCTCCGCGAACACATCCCAGTTCTTCGAGGAGAAACCGGTAGACGGATAGCCGAGCGCTTCCAACTCCTTGATCGCATGGGGGTTCACCTCGCCCTTCGGATGGCTCCCCGCGGAGTAGGCTCGAAAGCGACCTTTCCCCTCATGATTCAGGATGGATTCGCCGAGAATAGAACGTGCGGAATTGCCCGTGCACAGGAAGAGCACGTTGTAGATCTTGTCGGTCATGGTCTTGTTCCGTTGTTAGGTCGGGGACCTGTTGAGCTTCATGATGGTCGCAGTCGATGGGCAGATGAAAGAAAGTTGGCGGGTCATGAGCACAGCCGCAGGTACAATGGCCCGCGGCACCTCAGAGAAACCGATGGACGAAAAAAATGGCGCGGCACTCGTCGTCGCGAGATAGATGCCGCCGCTTCCATCGAGACCTCGCAACGTTGCCTCTACGATCGCTCGGCCAAACCCAAGACCGCGATGCGCCGGAAGTACAACAACGGACCGCAGCAGGTAATCGCCTCTGCACCGTTCGAGGCCGGCATAGCCGACAATCTCATCGCCACCCGAAACAGCTTCAAAGAAGGTGCGGCCTCCATCTTCGATATCATCGGTCGGAAGATCTGCGGCCTGCAGCGCTTCGCGGAGACGGGCGTTGCTACCGGGCACTTCGCGTAATGTGATCGCGCTCAACATGGCTTCGCATCCGGAGCGCAGCAGAGCGTCAGCTCCGCGATGAGGGGTGCGCAGAGCTGTGTCGATCCGCCGCAGCAATCCTTCAGCAGAAAAAGTGTCAGGTCGCGCAGACCGTCGAGGTCGGCCCGATAGATGATTGATCGGCTTTGGCGCTCGCTCTTGACCAAACCAGCACGGAAAAGTGTCGCGAGATGTGCCGACATCGTGTTCTGCGGGACATCGAGCAGCCGCGCGAGTTCGCCTGCTGGGATGCCGTCTGGTTCGTGCCGCACGAGTAGACGAAACGTCTCGAGGCGGGTGTTCTGGGCCAAGGCCGAAAGGGCCGCTATTGCGTTGTTGCTTTCCATATATCCAGAATAACGGATGCATTGATAAAGTCAACGCCTTTGGTCGGAGGTGGATTATGCGCAGGTGAGAAGGGGAGATACCCTGCAAAGCAGGACGATCGCGTCTAAGGTGACCATAAGTCACCACGACTCATATTCATGCTTATGCGGAGCTACGCATAAGCATGAATTCCATCCTTGGCCGGCTCATTGAGCCGGCATTTTCCTCTCCTTGATGCCGCTTGCGCGCGGCAGGCGGCAAGGGAAGCTGCGCCGCTGCTGGCAGTTCATCCGGAGCGGAATGCAAATCTGCAGATTGCCAGCCGCGCCCTTGCCCCCTTTGCTCTTCGCGGCCGCCGGAAACGGTCCCGCAAATTGCGGGGGGCACGAATCTGGAGAGAAAGGCGGTGCCAAAAGCGAAAATAATGGAGAAAGAAAAACTGGAAGAACTTCGCGACCGTGTCCGGTGCGCAGCGGTGCTGGAACGGGCCGGTTTTGCCATCGACGTCAAGGAAAGCACCCGCAAGGCAATGAAATACCGGCACGGCGCGGAAATCGTCATCGTCATCCATGAGGGTAGGGGATGGTTCGATCCACTGTCCGACGCGAAAGGCGATGTCTTCGGTCTCGCGGAGCATCTGGATGGCGTCTCCTTCGTCGAGGCGCTGAATCGGGTGACGGATCTTGTCGGCGTCGTCGCCAGGGATCCTGTCTGGTCTCGTCCAGCCGGAAAGCCCGCTCACAGCACCTCCGTCCCCGAACGCTGGGCAATACGACGTAGGCCGTGGCAGGGATCCATGACGTGGCGCTATCTGCGCACCGAGCGGTGCTTGCCGACAACGATCATCCGGGAGGCCATCCAAAGTGGTGTCCTTCGGGAAGGCCCTTATAGCAGCATGTGGGCCGCGCATGTCAATGACGATGGGGTTGTTACTGGCTGGGAGGAGCGCGGTCCCGATTGGCGCGGCTTTTCGGCAGGCGGTTCTAAAATTCTCTTTCGCTTTGGCTCTTCCGACGCCAAGCGTCTTTGCGTCACTGAAGCGGCGATCGACGCCATGAGCCTTGCGGCACTCGAAGGGCTTCGTCAGGGCAGCCTCTATCTCAGCACCGGCGGTGGGTGGGCACCGGCGACAGAATCGGCAATGCGCCAGTTGGCCGCGCGTCCCGGCGCTGTTCTGGTCGCGGCCACCGACGCCAATAGCCAGGGCGAGACCTTTGCCGGCCGCCTTCGTGCCATTGCCGATGAGGTGGGCTGCGATTGGCTGCGGCTGAAGCCGCCGGCCGAGGACTGGAATGACGCGCTGAAAGCGCGGGAAGAGGAAAAGAAGGAAAAGAAAGCGAGGGCGGGAAGAGGAGGCCTGCCGCATGCCCGCCAGCCGCGTCAAGGGTGAAGCTTCGCCCGCTCGATAGCGGCCCTTGACCCGTCCGACGGAGAGGCGGCGTGAGGGGAGGGGTCATGAAGGACTGAAGAGGATGGTGAGCCGGCAGGGCAGCACCGCGCTTCGGTTCGGACAGGGCCAAAGGAGCCGCCAATGAGCACCCCTTCCGCAATCCGTAAAGTCTACCAGGGCATTGCTGACCGCCATCAGATGTTTCGAATGTTCGATCGGCATACACAGCGTCCTCACCGTTTCGACGGTGACGCGAGCACGCTCTATGCAGGCGAGTGGTTCGAAATTACCGAATGTGAACACGACTATATGTTCGAGATCCTACCTCCGCTATGGATCCGGGGTTCGATGTTCGCGATGCGAGAATTTTTGACCGGATCCGTCACATCGGTATTCTTCGCGCTGCGGATCGACGGGGTCATTCGTTTCTTCCATGCCTATTGCGATCTCTCCGACGGTGGGTCGGTGGAAGCCATGCGGCTGGCGATCATCGAGCGGGAGACGCGCCCTGTGCGCGCGATGACGCGGGACGAGCGCCTCGAGCACATCTGGAGCGCCACGGCGGACGCCTATCGCGGCTATTCCGATGAAACCGCGCCGCAATATCTCCCGGGGCAGCGCGTCATCGCTCTCTACACCGCGACTGGGTCTGCCAGGTTGAAGCTTCTCGACGACCTGACCGACGAAGAGATCGCCACCAAACTGCCCGTCCAACTGCGCCATCTTGCCCGTGCGGCAGTCGCAGCGTGAGGAGGCGCTTTCCATGCTTTCGTTTCCGATTGAATCGGTGCGGGCGGTGATCGCTCGCGGTCGCGCCGATGCACAAGCCAATGGCGGCTTTCGCAATCCCCATTATGGCCTTCATCCCGGTCGCGACGAACAAGCGGGCGTCTGGTTGGTCGGCGATCACGGCGTGTATTTGTGCTCGAACGGCAAATTGCCGGACGGAGAGAAGCCGTTTGTCGCTTATGCGCTGGAATGCGATCCCCGCACGAACGACGACTGGTTCGAGGTCAAGCGCAAGACCTTCGGCGGCGATGACGGTGTCGAATTCATCGACGCCGACCAGCTGGAGGCGATGATCGCCGCCACTCCGAATGCCAGGTATCTCGGCATCACCTTCGATGATGACTCGATGGAACTCTTCATCATCGAGTGGTCGTAACGTCCCGGCTCGCAGCGGGATCTTCAACATCAATCAGCGTCCGTTCGCCGCCGAACTCCATCGGCGGAACGATGACGCGCGGCTCTACAAGGAGATTTTATCATGAGCAACGATCCCTTCACGCTCGACATATTCGGCAATACCGCACTCTCATCCGGGCTCGGTTTAGGCGTCACCGCTTTCGGCGAGTTTTCTCCTGCGGCCGCTAATGACGACGATCCGGAACCCACGCCGCCGGCGCCGCCACCTGCCATGCCGGTCGCTTCCACCCCCATCCGGCGCACCGGCCTTCGGGCAAACTTCTATCTTGAGGGTGACCGCGGCCTGCCTTCCTCCTGGAAGGATCGTGCCCGCGCCAACGTTGCGGCGATCCTCGTTGCCAATGATATCTCCAGGCAGGACCGGCCGGCGACGCCAAACGAGCAGGCGGAGCTGATCCGTTTCACCGGCTTCGGCGCCGGCGAGCTGGCCAACGGCGTATTCCGACGGCCGGGTGAAAACGATTTCCGGCAGGGCTGGGATGAGATCGGCTCCTCGCTCGAGACCGCCGTCTCTGAGGCCGATTATGCGTCGCTTGCCCGCTGCACCCAGTATGCCCACTTCACCCCTGAGTTCATCATCCGGGCGATCTGGTCCGGCATCCACAGACTTGGCTGGCGTGGCGGCCGCGTCCTTGAACCGGGCATCGGCACGGGCCTGTTCCCGGCATTGATGCCGAAGACATATCGCGACACCACTTATGTGACCGGGATCGAACTCGATCCGGTCAGCGCCCGCATCGTGAGCTTGCTTCAGCCTAAGGCACGCATCATCAGCGGCGACTTCGTTCGCACCGATCTGACGCCGATCTACGATCTCGCGATTGGCAATCCCCCATTCTCGGATCGTATTGTCCGCTCTGATCGCGCCTATCGTTCGCTCGGCCTTCGTCTGCACGACTATTTCATCGCCCGGTCGATCGACCTCTTGAAGCCCGGGGCGCTGGCAGCTTTCGTCACCTCGCATGGCACGATGGACAAGGCCGATCAGACCGCGCGGGCGCATATCGCCAAGTCCGCCGACCTGGTCGCGGCCATTCGCCTGCCTGAAGGCAGCTTCCGCGGAGGCGCCGGCACCGATGTCGTTGTGGACATCCTGTTCTTCCGCAAGCGGAAAGCCGGTGAACCCGGAGGCGACCAGACCTGGCTTGACGTTGAGGAGGTTCGCCCGGCGACGGATGACGAGGGCGCGATCCGCGTCAACAGGTGGTTCACCCGCCATCCCGGCTTCGTTCTCGGTGGCCACGCGCTGACGTCAGGACCGTTCGGCGAAAACCTACACGTGCCGACCTCGGGATGAAGAGGATCTTGAGGCCGCCCTTGCCGCAACGATCGATCTCCTGCCGGCCGATCTCTATGACGGCGAGCCGACGCAGGTCGATATCGATCTGGAGGACGAACTTGGGGAGATCATTGATCTCCAGCCGAGAGACAGCGGTATCCGAGAGGGCAGCTTCTTCCTCGACCGATCGAAGGGCCTGATGCAGATGCTCGATGGGGCGGCCGTACCTGTCACCATGCGCAAGGGTCGCTCGGGCGATGGGATTTCTGAGAAGCATATCCGGATCATCACCAAGCTGATCCCGATCCGTGACGCCGTGCGCGAGGTGCTGAAGGCCCAGGAAACCGACCGGCCATGGCGCGATCTTCAGGTCCGCCTACGCATTGCCTGGTCAAGCTTCGTGCGCGACTTCGGGCCGATCAACCATACGACCGTCTCGATCCAGGAGGATGTGGAGACGGGCGAGGTCAAGGAGACTCATCGCCAGCCGAATCTCGCACCCTTCCGCGACGATCCCGATTGCTGGCTCGTCGCATCGATCGAGGACTATGATCTGGAGACCGACACGGCCAAGCCAGGTCCGATTTTTTCCGAACGTGTGATTGCTCCGCCCGCGGCGCCGACTATCGCTTCGCCTGCAGACGCGCTCGCCGTCGTGCTGAACGAGCGTGGCTGCGTCGATATTGATCACATCGCGGAGCTGCTCCATAGTGATCCCGCGACTGTGGTCGATGAGCTGGGTGATGAAGTATTTCGCGATCCTGCCGATGGATCCTGGCAGACGGCCGATGCCTATCTCTCCGGGGCCGTCCGCACCAAGCTCGCCGCAGCGCAAGCAGCGGCCGAGCTCGACCCGGCCTATGAGCGCAACGTGCGGGCGCTTCAGGATGTGCAGCCGGCCGATCTGCGACCGTCGGACATCACCGCCCGTCTCGGTGCACCCTGGATCCCGGCGGCCGATGTCGTCGCCTTCATCAAGGAGACGATGGAAGCCGATATCCGAATCCACCATATGCCGGAACTCGGATCCTGGACGGTGGAGGCCCGTCAGCTTGGTTATTCGGCCGCCGGCACGTCGGAGTGGGGCACCAGCCGCCGCCATGCCGGGGAATTGCTCGCCGATGCTCTCAACAGCCGCGTGCCGCAGATCTTCGACGTGTTCAAGGATGCCGACGGCGAGCGCCGGGTTCTCAATGTCGTCGATACCGAGGCCGCCCGCGACAAGCTGCAAAGGATCAAGCAGGCGTTCCAGGACTGGGTCTGGACCGATCCAGATCGCACCGACCGGCTGGCCCGCGATTACAACGACCGTTTCAACAATATCGCGCCGCGTAAATTCGACGGCTCACATCTGAAGCTACCCGGCGCCTCAGGCGCCTTTGTTCTTTATGGGCACCAGAAACGCGGCATCTGGCGGATCATCGCCGATGGCTCGACCTATCTCGCCCATGCCGTCGGCGCCGGGAAAACGATGACGATGGCGGCTGCGATCATGGAGCAACGCCGTCTCGGCCTGATCGCCAAGGCGATGCTGGTCGTGCCGGGCCATTGCCTGGCCCAGGCCGCACGCGAGTTCCTGGCGCTTTATCCGAACGCGCGCATTCTGGTCGCCGATGAGACGAACTTCACCAAGGACAAGCGGGCCCGCTTCCTGTCGCGGGCGGCGACCGCCACCTGGGATGCGATCATCATCACCCATTCGGCGTTCCGGTTCATCGCCGTGCCCTCGGCCTTCGAACAACAGATGATCCAGGACGAATTGCAGCTGTACGAGGATCTGCTGACCAAGGTCGATAGCGAAGACCGCGTCTCGCGCAAGCGGCTCGAGCGGTTGAAGGAGGGACTGCAGGAGCGGCTCGAAGGCCTCGCCACTCGCAAGGACGATCTTCTCACCATCTCCGAGATCGGTATAGATCAGATCGTCGTTGACGAGGCGCAGGAATTCCGCGAAGCTATCCTTCGCCACCAACATGTCGACGCTGAAGGGCATCGATCCGAACGGCTCGCAGCGCGCCTGGGATCTCTATGTGAAGTCCCGTTACATCGAGACCAAGAACCCCGGCCGGGCGTTGGTGCTGGCGTCTGGAACGCCGATCACCAACACACTTGGCGAGATGTTTTCCATCCAGCGCCTGCTCGGCCATGAAGCACTTGCCGAGCGAGGACTGCACGAGTTCGATGCCTGGGCATCCTGCTTTGGCGATACGACGACCGAACTCGAAATCCAGCCATCGGGTAAATACAAGCCCGTCAGCCGCTTCGCTTCCTTCGTCAACGTCCCCGAGCTGATCGCCATGTTCCGCTCGTTCGCGGATGTGGTGATGCCAGAGGATCTCCGGCAATATGTGAAGGTGCCTGATATCTCGACAGGGCGTCGGCAGATCCTGACCGCCAAGCCGACGGCGCTGTTCAAGACCTATCAGCAGATGCTCGACGCGCGCATCAAGGCGATCGAACAGAGGGAGGGACCGGCCAAGCCGGGCGACGACATCCTGCTCTCGGTCATCACCGATGGGCGCCATGCGGCCATCGATCTTCGTTTCGTCATGCCGGCCGCGGAGAACGAGGAAAACAATAAGCTCAATCTGCTCGTCCGCAATGCATACCGGATCTGGAAGGAGACTGGAGAAGCCATCTACCGTCGCCCGGACGGTAAGGACTTTGAGCTGCCGGGCGCCGCGCAGATGATCTTTTCCGATCTCGGCACGATCAATGTCGAAAAATCGCGCGGCTTCTCGGCCTATCGCTTCATTCGTGACGAGCTCATCCGGCTTGGCGTGCCTGCATCCCAGATCGCCTTCATGCAGGATCACAAAAAAACCGAGGCCAAGCAGCGGCTGTTCGGCGATGTCCGAGCCGGCAAGGTTCGCTTCCTGATCGGCTCGTCGGAGACAATGGGCACTGGCGTTAATGCCCAGCTTCGGCTCAAGGCGCTGCACCATCTCGATGTGCCGTGGTTGCCTTCGCAGATCGAACAGCGCGAGGGACGTATCGTCCGCCAGGGCAACCAGCATGAGGAGGTCGATATCTACGCCTATGCCACGGAAGGCTCGCTGGACGCCTCCATGTGGCAGAACAATGAGCGCAAGGCGCGATTCATCGCTGCCGCCCTCTCCGGCGACCCCTCGATCCGGCGCCTGGAGGATGTCAGCGAAGGGGCGGCTAACCAGTTCGCCATGGCCAAGGCGATCGCTTCCGGCGATGAGCGGCTGATGCAGAAGGCCGGACTGGAAGCTGACATCGCGCGGCTCGAGCGGCTGCGCGCTGCCCACGAAGACGATCAGTATGCCGTTCGTCGGCAGATGCGTGATGCCGAGCGTGAGATCGAGATATCGACCCGGCGGATCGATGAGATCGGCCAGGATATCGAACGGCTGCTTCCGACGTCAGGCGAAAGCTTCGTCATGACCGTGGCGGGCAAGCCATATACGGAGCGCAAGGAAGCTGGGCGAGCGCTGATGAAGGAAATCCTCACTCTGGTTCAGCTACAGCAACAGGGGGAGATCCACATCGCGAGGATAGGTGGGTTCGATCTCGTTTGTTCCGCAGAGAGTTCGGCCGTGGGGACAATTACCACTACCAGACGCTGCTCCAGCGCACGGGCGCCGACTACGAGATCGAGTTGCCGGTAACTGTCACGCCGCTCGGAGCGATTTCGCGCCTCGAACATTCCCTCGACGGGTTCGACGACGAGCGGGAACGTTATCGCCAGCGGCTGGAAGAATATCGACGCCGGCTGACCTCCTATCAATCACGGCAGGGCGGGGAGTTCGCGTTCGCCGATGAGCTGGTCGACAAGCGCCGGAAGCTCCGAGAAGTCGAGGAAGCGCTCGCGAACTCCCTGCTCGACGGCGCGGACACCGTAAGGACGGCCGCTTAGCCGGTCTGTTGACGCAACTCCTCGACGAGCTCCGGGTGACGGTCAAGGAGACGCAGCAACTGACTGGTCGGCCCGCTCGGCTCGACCAGTCCGCGTTCGTACTTGTCGAAGGCGTTCTCACCGACCTTGAGAATGCCTCCTGCCTCCCGCTGCGACAGGTTCAGTTTCTGTCGCACGCGCCGGATCGTGGTAGGTGAGGGAATACCCTCGACCTCTTCCTTAAGCGCGCGCAGCGCCGCATCCGTCACCTCCATGTCGTCGCCGACATGCACGCCGTCGTCGCCGTTTTCCGGATAATAACCGGGAAGATCGACCGTCCTGCTCTTGCCCTTATAGGTCACAACGAACGGGCGAACGTCACGGCGCAGGACCTCGCTGGTCTCCGGAGAGACCATTGTGTCGGGCAGTATCTTTTCCGCAGATGCCATCCTATTTCTCCTTGAACGACATGACCCGGAATTCGGTGATCACGTCCGCCTGGAACTTTACATAGAGCACCATGTCTTCGTCCGGCACGGGAACATGGTAGACGTCCTGCCAGACGCGATGATCGGCATTGGTCGTCATCGACTTGTAAAACATGCGCCGGTCGATCCCTCCGATCGTTGAAACGATGGCAGAGCGATCATAGCCGAGAGACGCTGCGTCACGAAGGGCCGTTGTCGTGATCGCCAAAGCCTGCACGGATCCGAATGCAGCCTTGATTGCTTCGAGATCGTATGTCGGCCGCATTTTTTCCATTCCTCAATATGCCACCTTAATGGTGGCAATTCAAGATGAGCAAAAGAGGGAAGGGAGGAAAAGGAAAACCCCTCTCGCAGACCGGCCTACGCGGCGACGCTTCGCTCAACCGCCCCCTGCGCAACCCTGCCGTCGTTCTCGCAAGGCTTTGCCCCGCTCGCCCTGACAGCCAGGGCCGCTCGGGCGCAGTTGCGCCGGTGTGCCCGCCCTGCGGTCCGGGAGATGTCTTCGGAAAGAACTGAAGGCATGAAGGACCGGTGAGGTGCCGGTTCCGATATCACGGAAGGAAAAAATCCAATGCAGATCCTCAAGCTTGATCCCCGTGCTCTGAAGGACAATCCCGACGACACCCGCCGCTCGAAATCGTCTCCGCAATCCGATGCGCTGCTGCTGGCGACGGTAAAGGCTGTCGGCATCATCCAGCCTCCGGTCGTCTCGCCGGAAGTCGATGGCGGCAATGGCTATATCATCCAGGCCGGACACCGCCGCGTGAAGCAGGCGATCGTGGCCGGGCTCGAGGAAATCACGGTTCTTGTCGTTGAAGCGGCCAACGACAATGGCGCCATGCGTTCGATGGTGGAGAACATCGCCCGTGAGCCGCTTAATCCTGTCGATCAATGGCGCGGCATCGAGCGCCTCGTTGCACTCGGCTGGACCGAGGAAGCGATCGGCGTCGCGCTCGCATTGCCGGTCCGCCAGATCAGGAAGCTCAGGCTTCTCGCCAATGTGTTGCCCGCCATGCTAGATCAGATGGGGCTGGGCGACATGCCGAACGAGCAGCAGCTCCGGACCATTGCCGCAGCCTCGCTCGACGAGCAGAAAGAGGTCTGGAAGGCCAATAAGCCCAAGAAGTCCGAGCGGGCCGACTGGTACAATATTGCGCGTGCGCTCTCCAAGACCCGCATGTTCGCCAGGGATGCGAGCTTCGGGGACGATCTCGCACAAGCCTATGGGATCGAATGGGTCGAGGACCTGTTCGCGCCTGCCGATCAGGACAGCCGCTATACGACCAATGTCGAAGCATTCCTTGGCGCCCAGCAGGAATGGATGACATCGAACTTGCCGAAGAAGGGCACGATCGTCGACGTCAACAACTGGGGCCAGCCGGAACTGCCGAAGAAGGCGGAGCGCGTCTACGGCAAGCCGTCGAAGTCCGATCATGTCGCCATGTATCTCGACCGGGACGGCAAGGTGCAGTCGGTCGCTTATCGGATGCCCGAGGAGAAGAAGAGGGCGAAGGGCAATTCGTCTAGGGGCTCTGTGGTCATTTCTACATTAATACACGCTAAGGGCATTTTGCAGGTGACGGGAAACACATGATTTCCGCTCACCGTGATCGCGGGGCAAACTGGCCACGCAATAGGGCCATTTTTTGCGCGACAAACCCTGTCGGAATGTTAGGCTGTGCGGCAACACCTGATTTGAGGTTTGTCGCACATGTTGATCGGTTACATGCGGGTATCGAGTAGTGACGAGCGCCAGTCGGTTGCCTTGCAGCGCGATGCCCTGCTCGCGGCCGGGGTCGATGAGCGCCATCTCCATCAGGATCGCGCTTCCGGAGCGCGTGATGACCGGCCGGGTCTGAAGGCATGCCTCGGCGAATTGCGCGAAGGCGATGTCCTGGTCGTCTGGAAGATAGATCGGTTAGGCCGGTCACTCTCCCACTTGATCCGTATCGTCGAGGATTTGAAGGAACGTGGTGTCGCCTTCCGATCTCTCACGGAGGCGATCGACACCACGAATTCGCACGGCGCGTTTCTGTTCAACCTGTTCGGCTCGCTTGCAGAATACGAGAGAGTGCTGATCACCGAGCGGGTCAATGCCGGCCTGGCGGCGGCTCGCCGACGTGGCCGTAAGGGCGGGAGACCTCCAACGATCGATGCGGAAAAGGTCGAGCAGGTTCTAGCTGCTTTGGAAGCTGGCGCCAGCAAGGCGTCCGTGTGCCGGACGTTCAAGGTGGCGCGCTCGACCTTGATCGACACGTTGAAGCGGACTGGATGGACAGGCCCCGGCAAGACCGGCACGCCCGAAACCGTAGTTTGACGAGTGACCGTGGCTGATGGCGTTTCTCGATGAGCAATCGCGTGCCGTTTTATTCGAACCACCCGAAGCTTATGAAGATGCGCAAGCGCGCTATGCACTGACTTCCGAGGATATTGTCTTCGTCAAGGAACATCGCCGGTCGCATAATCGGCTTGGCTTTGCGATCCAACTCGCACTGGTGCGTGATCTGGGCCGTCTGCTGCGAATAGGCGAAGTTCCACCTCAGGCGGTTGTCTCTGTTGTCGCCGACCAGCTGGGCATCGACCCTGCAGTGTTCGAGTTCTACGCCCAGCGCGACGAAACGCGCCGGGAACACGCGCGCGAGATCGTCTCTGCACTGGAGCTTCAGCCTGTCCGGACGAGTGACTATCGCGAGTTGATAACGGCGGCGGCACGCGAGGCGGCGGCCACTGAACAAGGTGCGCCGATCGCCAAGGCCGTGATCGAAGCCTTGAAGGAACGAAAGTTGCTCGTTCCTATGCCGGAGCTGCTGATCCGTCTGGCACTGGCCGGCCGGGCGGCGGCGCGTCGACAAGCCTATCGCGAATTGATCCGGGATCTGGAGCAGCCTTCGATCGAGGCGCTTGATCAGCTCCTCGCTGAGCGGGCCGGCGATCGGAGCCACCTTGGCTGGATTGCGGAAGCACCTGAAGGGGCGAAGCTGAAGAACCTCAAAGGCTTGATCGCCCGCCTCGAGGTATTGCGCTCAGCCGCCATTCCCGACGACCGTCGCAAGACGATCCATGCCAATCGCTACGGCATCATCGCCAGGGATGCACGCATTCTGCATGCCCGGGAGATACGACGCCTGACATCCGAACGTCGCTACGCCACGCTGGCCGCCTTCGTCATCGAGAGACAGGCGTCGATCACCGACCTGACGATCGACATGTTCTGCAAAATGATTGGGAGCAACCGCCGCAAGGCCGAGATCAGCCGCACGGAACGCCGGCTAAAAGAGGCCGAGGTTCTTGATGGGGTGGCGCTTGAGCATCTCAAGCTCGGCGAGGCGCTTCTGGCCGCTCGTGCGAGCAAAACCGATCTTGCATCGGCGATCGCAGCCTCCCTCGGCTGGGACGGATTGGTCGCCAGCATGGCGGCAGCCAGATCTGTCGTCCACCCTGATCGCAGTAACGAATTCGACGAGCTCATCAAGCGGCACAAATCGTTGCGCAAGCTGGGCAGACTGATGTTCCGCACGTTCTCGTTCCGGTCGTTTCGTGCTGATGATCCGATCCTTGTAGCAGTGGACCATCTGCGCGCGCTCTATGGCGGCCGGAAATTGCCGGCGCAGGTGCCGCTCGCCTTTCTGACCCGCAAATGGCGACGCTGCGTGCGCCCGAACAGTGCCGATATCGACCTGCGCGCCTGGGAAGTGGCGGTCCTCGTTCACCTGCGAGAGCGTCTGAGGGCCGGTGACATCTGGGTCGAAGGCAGCCGGGCATGGCGCAGTTTCGAGGATTATCTTCTGCCTCGGCCGATCTTCGAGCTGATGCGCGCCGAGGGGCGGCTCGGGCTCGCACTCCCCGACAGCTTTGCCGAATGGCGAGCAGAACGGACCGCCACGCTCGATGCGAAGCTGAAAGAGCTGGCAAAGGCGGCGGCTGCCAATGCTATTCCGGATGCAGCGATTTCCGACAAGGGCCTGTCGATCTCGCCGATCCGCGAGGAGGAGCGCGACAGCATCGTCGCGCTCAGCCGCCGACTATATGTTCTGGTGCCACGGATCAGGATCACCAGCCTGCTTGCCGAGGTGCAAAGCTGGACCAAATTCCTCGACAGCTTCACGCATTATCGTACCGGTGAGACGGCAAACGACGAGGCAGCGCTGATGGCAGCGATCCTTGCCGACGCCACCAATGCCGGAGCCGAACGTATGGCGGAAAGCTCACGCGGCGTCACGATCCACCAGATGATGCTGATGGTGGACAGGCATATGCGATCGGAAACCTACGCCACGGCGACCGCCGTGCTGGTCGATGCGCAGCAGGCCCATCCCTTTGCCGCGATCTGGGGTGACGGCCATATCTCCTCCTCGGACGGACAGTTCTTTCCGGCTGGCGGGCGTGGCGAAGCCAGCCTCGACTACAATGCAAAATACGGCAAGCGACCGGGGGCGTCGATCTATGGCTTCCTGTCCAACCGTTTTGCTTCCTTCTTCTCCCGCATGATCCAGGCATCCGAGGGCGAAGCCCCCTACGTTCTCGACGGCCTCCTTCACAACGAAAGCTCCGTCGAAATCTATGAGCACGCAACCGATACCGCTGGCGCCACCGAAACGACGTTCTCCATGTTCCACGCCTTTGGCTACAGGCTCATTCCCCGTATCCGCAATCTCGGCAATCGCAGGCTCTTTGTCATTGATCGCGATCCGGCTTACGAACCGCTCGACGCGCTGATCGCTGGAACCGTCAACATGGATGTCGTCGAGCACCACTGGGATGAGGTCTTGCGGCTGAAGGCTTCGATCGCTGCAGGTTTGGTGCCGCCTTCCGTCATCCTCAAGAAGCTGGCAGCGTCGCCGCGACAAAACCGGCTGAACCAGGCCCTGCGCGAAATGGGCCGGATAGAACGCTCGATCTTCATCTGCGACTGGCTGCTCGATACGAAACTGCGCCGCAGATCGCATGCGATCCTCAACAAGGGTGAAAGCCGTCATGCTCTCGCACGCGCCATCTTCCTCCACCAGCTCGGCGAATTGCGCAACCGCGTCGCCGAAACCATGGCTTACCGCGCGTCCGGTCTTAACCTCGTCGTCAACGCCATCATCCTGTGGAACACTGTCTATCTCAGCCGTGCTGTCGATTATATCAGCAGTCAGGGTATTATCATTCCGGACGAGCTGCTCTCCCAGGTCGCACCACTACCATGGGCGCATATCGCGCTCACCGGCGACTACCTCTGGAACGAAATTGACCGACCCCTCGAACGCTTCAGGCCAATCCGGGCTAACCGCTTCAATCCAAACAACTTCAAATTCCCTTAGCGTGTATTAATGTAGAAATGCCCACGGAGCCCCTGGACCGCAGTCTCGGATGTCGTGTTAGGTTGTGCAAACCAGGCGGGCGAGGACAATCGCAATGTGGCCCGTATGGCAGTTCTTCTGGCCGGCATGCCAGTGTCTGTCACCGGTACGACAATCAACCGGCTCTGCGGATCTGGAATGGATGCGGTCATAACCGCAGCAAGATCCGTGAAGTCCGGTGAGGCCGACGTCGTAATCGCTGGTGGTGTCGAAAGCATGAGCCGTGCTCCGTTCGTCTTACCGAAAGCCGAAACGATGTTTTCCCGCAATGCCGAAATTTACGACACGACAATCGGGTGGCGCTTCGTTAACCCTCAATTGAAGAAGCTGTACGGTGTAGATTCAATGCCGGAAACGGGCGACAACGTCGCAATCGATTACAAGATTTCGCGAGAGGACCAGGACGCGTTTGCTTTACGCTCCCAAACCAAAGCAGCCGCCGCTCAGGCCGGCGGGCGTCTCGCGAAGGAGATTGTTTCCGTTACCATACATCAGCGCAAAGGTGATCCGACTGTCGTATCCAAGGACGAACATCCTCGCCTAACAGACATGGTCACTCTTGCAAAGCTGAAACCTGTCAATCGGATTGACGGCGCCACAGTGACGGCAGGTAATGCCTCGGGCGTTAATGATGGTGCTGCCGCGCTGTTAATCGCTTCTGAAGCCGGCGCAAAGCGATTTGGATTGACTCCAATCGCGCGGATTATGGGTGGTGCAACCGGCGGCGTACCCCCGCGGGTAATGGGCGTTGGACCGATTTCAGCCACTCGCAGACTTTGCGAACGATTAAAACTTACACCCCTGGATTTCGGTATCGTTGAACTAAATGAAGCATTTGCCTCCCAAGGCTTGGCAGTGCTCCGCGAGCTTGGCCTCGCCGAGGACGCGGAGCACATCAATCCAAACGGTGGAGCGATTGCTCTGGGGCACCCGCTTGGCATGTCGGGTGCAAGAATTGTTGGCACGGCCGCACTGGAATTGCTTTATCGCAATGAGCGCCGTGCTCTTGCGACGATGTGCATCGGCGTTGGCCAAGGGATAGCTGTCGGACTGGAGCGGGTTTGACCAATGCAGTCGAAGCGCGAGTTGTCTGGCCACCCTTGGTTGGCAAGGGCTTGACGCCTTCGGCTGGAAGACGATCAATTGATGACGGAAATGTGGCTGCGTGCGAGGCTACGCGCGCCAGCAGTGCTTCCTTTGCATCTCCCC
>Ga0209699_100254_pt1 | contig 44023 bp, 42 predicted proteins | sample SynthPrep_1_END__FD_187204 | JGI IMG/M metagenome (GOLD analysis project Ga0209699, IMG submission 187204) | Synthetic microbial communities from Ohio, USA - SynthPrep_1_END_DS7_MetaG (SPAdes) (version 2) | ecosystem: Engineered > Bioreactor > Aerobic > Activated sludge | place: USA: Ohio...
GGTTGACGCCTGGCGCCAGGCCGCGCCAGGCGTCAACCTGCCCTATGAAGTGCTGCGCTATCGCCTCGGCCTGTCCCTGGGCGCGCCTTATCACCTGCGGGACATGGCGGGCGATGCGCTGGGGCTGATGGACAGTCTCGGTGTCGATGCCTTCCACGTGCTGGGTGCCAGCATGGGCGGCATGATCGCCCAGCATCTGGCCGATCTGGCGCCGCAGCGGGTGCGTAGCCTGACGCTGGTGATGACCAGCTCCGGTGCGCAGGGGCTGCCGGCGCCCAGTGATGCACTGGTGGCCCTGCTGGCGCGACGGGAGGCGGGCAGTCGTGAAGTGGCGTTGCAGCAGCAGGCCGATCTGCTCGCCGCGCTGGGCAGCCCGGCGGTGCGTGACGATCGCGCATTATTGCTGCACCAGGCCGAGCAGGCGTATGACCGCGCCTTCAATCCCGAGGGCGTGCAGCGTCAGTTGCTGGCTATTCTCGCCGAGTCGAGCCGGGTCGAGCTGCTCAATCGCCTGCAGGTGCCGACGCTGGTGGTTCACGGCACTGCCGACCCCCTGCTGCCGGTGATGCATGGCGTGCATGTGGCCGCGCACATCAGGGGCGCCGAACTCAAGCTGATTCCGGGGCTTGCTCATCGTTTCCAGGAGGCGTTCAAGGAGCCACTACTGGCTGCCGTGCTGCCTCACCTGGAGGCGCATCGGCAGGACATGGGCCTGGCGCATCTTTAAGAACCTGTTCGCGCTCTGCTGTGCGTCGGCGCTACCGCGTTGAAAACACGCTCGGCGTGCTCATTTGCCAGTTGTAAGCTCGAGTGCGATCCCGGTGCGTTCCTCACTTGTTTCTGCGGGGCCGCCATCGCTGTCGTATCGCGCCAGGGCAGCGCCGAAAAAGCCGTCATTCCCGCGTAGGCGGGAAGCCAGAGCCTGCAGGATTCCCGGGCGCCCGCCTTCGCGGGAGCGACGATGAATGGCTTTTTCAGAACAGCCCCGGCGCGCTGGATGGTGAACGGGTTCCAAGGGCGAGGCGATCAAAGCTCCTGATTGTGCTTGATCGTCTCGCGGCGTTGCAGCTGGTCGATGTGCTCGCTGCTATGACGCAGCAGCTTGTCGGACATGGCCATCCGCTCGATGTAGCGGGCGATGCTCTGCTCGGCATCGTGGCGCGAGAGAAAGGGGCCTTCCAGCGTGCCTTCACGGGTGGCGAAGAAGTACTGGCCGTTGACGGCGCTCAGGCGTGAACTGCGGTAATGCGTCCCGGGCTGCGGGTCGACGGTACGTTGGCCGAACATGACGAGAACTCCATCTGCAGAGGCTGGATGATCTGAGTCTAATGCGGGCCGTACCCAGTGTCGGGTAAAGCGACCAATGGTTGCCGTTGGCGGCCTGATTGCCGTATTTGTCCGTATTTTTCTGATTTCTGACGCCGTAAGGCTGACGCGCTCGGTGGCTTGAACAGTACAGTTGTCCATGGCAACCGGGGCGAACTGTTACTGTGTCGCCTCCCTGGCCTCTCCTAGAATGGCCGGCTGCGGTTGGCATTTCCTGCCGATCGCTTGCTCGAGGTCGTCATGCATATCTCTTCCGGCCGTTGGATGTACGGCCTGTTCCTGGCCCTGATCACTTCCGTGCTGTGGGGCATCCTGCCAATCAAGTTGAAAGAAGTGCTGCAGGTGATGGATCCGGTCACCGTCACCTGGTACCGCCTGATCGTGGCGGGGTCTCTGTTGCTGGCCTACCTGGCGGCCACGCGTCGTCTGCCACGTTTTCGCCCGCTGGGGCGCAAGGGCGGCGGGCTTCTGGTACTGGCCGTCGCGGGGCTGACATCCAACTACGTGCTGTATCTGATGGGGCTCGACATGCTCAGCCCCGGCACCACGCAACTGGTTATCCAGGTGGCGCCGATCCTGCTGCTGGTCAGCAGCGTGTTCGTCTTTCGCGAGCGTTTCAGTGTCGGCCAGGCAATTGGCCTGATGGTGATGATCCTGGGCTTTGGCCTGTTCTTCAATCAGCGCCTGGGTGAGCTGCTGACCTCTTTGTCGGTCTACACCACTGGTGTGCTGACCGTGCTGGCTGCGGCCTTCGTCTGGACCTTCTACGGCCTGGCGCAGAAGCAGCTGCTGACGTCCTGGAGTTCGGTGCAGGTGATGATGGTCATCTACCTGGCCTGCGCGCTGTTGCTGGCGCCCTGGGCGCAGCCGTTGCAGGTGCTGGCGTTGAGCCCGCTGCAGGGCTGGTTGTTGCTGGCCTGCTGCCTGAACACTCTGGTGGCCTATGGCGCCTTCGCCGAGGCGCTGGCTCACTGGGAAGCCTCGCGGGTCAGTGCGACCCTGGCGCTGACGCCGCTGGTGACATTCGTCTCCGTGGCGCTGGCGGCGACCTGGTGGCCGGATCACGTGCTGCCCGAGCAGGTCAACTGGCTCGCCTATGCCGGGGCGGTGATCGTGGTGCTTGGCTCGGCGTTTACGGCGCTGGGGCCGTCGATCATGGCGAGCCTGCGTAAACGGTAGGGTGCGCCTTGCGCACCGATCTTGCTCGAACGCATGAGTTGTTTGCCTGATGAGCCATGCGTGCTCTGCTATGCAGCCTTTTCTCGGCGAGAGCCTCTTCTGGGGCAGCGGGGCGTACCGGCGAGCTGTCGGTGCGCGCGGCGCACCCTACGGTGAATCGACGAGGCGCTTTCGCGACGAGCCTTTGTCGTAACCGAAGCCCCTCTCATGGCCGCTACGAACTAGGCTTTGGCTCCCAGAGCTTCTGCCTTGCGCAGCCAGTTCTGGCGTTGCTGTTCACTGGCGGGGCGTACCGGGGCGAATTCGGCCAGGCGCCGGGTCTTGATGCCGCTGAAGCCGAGAATGGTGCGCACCATCTGCCGATGCGCGGGCGCGCCGTAGATCCAGCGGAAATACCAGGGTGGCGTATCCATGGTCACCAGCAGGTCGGCGCTGCGGCCGCTGAGCAGCTTGTCCCATAGCTGCGAGCGGTTGCGGTACTTGAAGGCGAAGCCCGGCAGAAAGACTCGGTCGAAGAACCCTTTGAGCAACGCCGGGACACCGCCCCACCAGACCGGATAGACGAACACCAGGTGCTCGGCCCAGTGGATCAGACGCTGTGCTTCGAGCAGATCCGGCTCCAGGTTCTGGCTCTGTTCGTAACCGTCGCGCAGGATCGGGTCGAACTGCATCTCGCCCAGTTTGAGCTGGCGCACCACATGGCCCTTGCCCCGTGCTCCGTGGCTATAGGCCTCGGCCAGAGCGTGGCCGAGGCTGTCCTTCTTCGGTGTGCCGAGAATCAGCAGGATCCGTTTGCCGTCACCTTCCAGCGGGGTCGCGCCGCTCTTGCCTTCACTCATGCCGACTGGCTCCGAGCATGTCCTGTGGTCGAACCCATTGATCGAACTCCTCTTCATTCAGATAGCCGAGCTGCAGGGCTGCCTGGCGCAGCGTGCTGCCTTCGGCGTAAGCCTTCTTGGCGATTTCGGCGGCCTTGTCGTAGCCGATGTGCGGATTGAGCGCGGTGACCAGCATCAGGCCGCGCTCCAGATGCGCCGCCATCTGCGTGGCGTCAGGTTGCAGGTCGGCGATGCAGTGCTGCTGGAAGTTGCGGCAGCCGTCGGCGAGCAGCCGGATCGACTGCAGCAGGTTGTGGATGATCACCGGTTTGAACACATTGAGTTGAAGATGGCCCTGGCTGGCGGCGAAGCTGATGGTAGCGTCGTTGCCCAATACCTGACAGGCGAGCATGGAAAGCGCCTCGCACTGGGTCGGGTTGACCTTGCCGGGCATGATCGAGCTGCCTGGCTCGTTGGCCGGCAGGCGCACTTCGGCAAAGCCGGCGCGTGGTCCGGAGCCCAGCAGGCGCAGGTCGTTGGCCAGTTTCATCAGGGCCACGGCCAGGGTTTTCAGCGCACCGGAAAGCTGCACCAGCGGCTCATGGCCGGCGAGGGCGGCGAACTTGTTCGGCGCGCTCGTCAGGGGGAGGCCGGACAGCGCCGCCAGTTCCCCGGCGATGGCTTCGGCGAAACCGGGCGGCGCGTTGAGGCCAGTGCCCACTGCCGTGCCGCCCTGGGCCAGTTCGCAGACGGCCGGCAGGGCGGCACGAATGGCCGCCTCGGCGTGGCCGAGTTGGGCGACGAAGGCGGAAAGCTCCTGGCCGAAGGTGATCGGCGTGGCGTCCATCATGTGGGTACGCCCGGTCTTGACCAGGTTGGCGTGGCGCTGTGCCTGCTCCTGCAGGCCGTCACGCAGCTCGGCGATGGCCGGTAGCAGGCTGTGTTTCACCGCCTGGGCGGCGGCGACGTGCATGGCGGTGGGGAAGCAGTCGTTGGAGCTCTGCGCGCGGTTGACGTGATCGTTGGGGTGTACCGGGCTTTTGCCGCCACGGTTGCCACCGGCCAGTTCGTTGGCGCGTCCGGCGATCACTTCGTTGACGTTCATGTTGCTCTGCGTGCCGCTGCCGGTCTGCCAGACCACCAGCGGGAACTGCGAGTCGTGCTGGCCGTCGAGCACCTCGTCGGCGGCCTGTTCGATCAGGCGAGCGATATCCGCCGGCAGTTCGCCGCTGCGGCTGTTGACCCGGGCGGCGGCCTTCTTGATCAGGGCCAGGGCATGCAGCACGGGCAGTGGCATGCGTTCGGCACCGATCGCGAAATTGATCAGAGAGCGCTGCGTCTGGGCACCCCAGTAAGCCTCGTTAGGGACTTCGATGGGGCCGAGGCTGTCGGTTTCGGTACGGCTCATGGCGTTCTCCGGAGAAGGTAGGGCGAGGTCGTCTGGCAGTTTAGGCTGCCTCTCTGGAGACTGGTTCCACGGATTGTCTATCGACCCTATTACCAGCGTGCGTGTGTTTCGCCGAGCCAGCCCAGCGCCCCGTCCACCGGTACGCGCTCACCCCGCGGACCGCGCAGGACGCCGACGTAATGGCCGAACCATTGCAGCGTATTGGCATGGAAGGGCCCCAGCTTGGGGCAGGCGCGGTGGAACTGACGCGGGGTGAAGCGCAGCGACAGGCTGTCGTCCTCGCTGTCGAGCTGCCATGGCGCCAGAGGGGCCTGCGAGCTGCGTTCGATCAGCAGCGGGCTGTCCACCTGCCGCACTTCGCCGCCGAACCACAGCGAGTTCTCCGACAGCCCGCTGTGCTCGAGCCAGCCGGAACCGAAGTTGCCGGCAATGCCGCCCACGCCGGCGAAGGCCGCGCGCTGCCAATAACTGTTCAAGGGCCAGACGCCACGGCCGAAGTCCAGCGCGGCGAAGCTCTGTCCCGGCGCGCAGCTGTAGTGCTTGCTGCCCAGTTGCACGCTACCGGCTGCCGGTAGGCCTAGTTGTCGGCTGGTGGCATGAAAGCCGCCGCCCAGCAGGGGAGCGACCAGGTTGACCGATTGCAGGTGGGCGGGGCGCTGGATATCCAGCGCCACGTGCAGTGGCTGGCCGCCGATGTCCGGCGCCGTCGCCGTCAGGCGCAGGCGTCCGGGGTGCTCATCGATGCGCAGTTGCAGGCGCGAATGGCTGAAGGAATGGCTTTCCTGTGGCAGATCCGGCAGATGGCAGCCCAGGGCGAAGGGGCGAAACTGGGTATGTGCCACGGCCTGGCCGGTTTCCAGATCGAGAAAATAGGCGGCGCCATAGCCCAGGTAGTCGAGGTCGGCCAGGGTCAGCGAGAGCATCCACTGCGGTGTGGTGATGCACCAGTGGTTCCAGCGCTTGCGCCGTCCGGCATGGCCGTGCAGGGTGCAGTCTACCTGGGGGCGGTTCGACCAGCCGACGGCGTCGTCCAGCAGCCGACCCTTGCTGTCGCAAAGCGGCTGTAGCGGGAGAGCGGCATAGGTGGCGAATGTTGTCATCGGGCACGTCCGTGTGTGTGCGCAGGCTGGCGATCAATTGCCAGGGCGGGGGATGCGCACGCCATCTATCTACTGGTGAAGGGCGCAAAGCATGCCGAGCGCGCGCTAGCATGAGCAAGTACTGGCAATTTGGCAACCGACCAGCGGGTGCGCCAGTGCGCAGGCTGGCTGTGACGCAGTGCACAACCTGCCGGAGCGCTTGAGGGAATTCGGCTCAGGGCACAAAATGCGGCCACCGCAGTCTACCCAGACTCATTCATCACCAGTGGAAGCCTCTCCATGCTCCGTTTTTCCCAACTGTGCACCGCCGTTCTGCTCAGCGCTTCGGCGTCCCTGGCCATGGCCGATGCGGCAAGCCACGCCGCCGATGCCGAGCGTTTCCTCAAGCTGGCCCATGCCGACAAGCTGACCGTGCCGGTATACGCCCAGGTGCAGCAGATGTTCGCCCAGCGCTTCGCCCAGGCGCCGGATGGCAAGAAAGCCGTATTGGAGGGCTACCAGGCCAAGGCCAACGCGGCGCTGGACAAGGCGGTAGGCTGGGACAAGCTCAAGCCGGACATGGTCAAGCTGTACACCAGCAACTTCAACGAGCAGGAGCTCAAGGAACTGATCGCCTTCTACGAGTCGCCGCTGGGGCAGAAGGTGCTGCAGAAGATGCCGACACTGACCGCGCAGTCTGCGCAGATCACCCAGAGCAAGCTGGAAGCCGCTGTGCCGGAAGTGAACAAGCTGCTCGCCGACATGAGCAACGAAATCGGCGTGAAACAACCCTGATGGAGCCCGAGATGTCCAAGCAAGACCTGATCACCGCCGCCCTGGCCGATCTGCAGCCCGAGTATCTGGACGTGCTGGACGAGAGCCACATGCACAGCCGTGGCCTGGAAACCCACTACAAGGCGGTGATCGTCAGCCCGGCGTTCGCCGGCCTGAATGCGGTCAAGCGGCACCAGAAGGTCTATGCCACCGTGGGTGAGCTGATGGGGCAGATCCATGCTCTGGCGCTGCATACCTATACCCCGCAGGAGTGGACGGCGCAGGGCGTGGCGCCGGCCTCGCCGACCTGCCGTGGTGGCAGCGGGCACGACCACTGATGAGTGCCCCAGCGCGACACCCTGTCGCCTGACTCCGGGTGCCCGCAAGGATGCGGGGCTTTCGTCCATGGAGTAGAATTACCCCCGCGCCGGCCCACGCCGGCGCTTTCGTTCGAGTTGGCGATCCAGCGTTTTCGCGCCTTGCCAGGCCGATACCCGAGATCGCGTCCCGGTCCGCCCTTTACGTGGGCGACTACTGAGAGAACCGTTCATGACCGACAAGATCGTCGTCGCGGCGCTGTATAAATTCGTCTCGCTGCCGGATTACCAGACGCTACGCGAACCCCTGCTGCAAACCCTGATCGACAATGGCATCAAGGGCACCCTGCTGCTCGCCGAGGAGGGCATCAATGGCACCGTGTCCGGCAGTCGAGCCGGCATCGATGCGCTGCTCGCCTGGTTCCGCCTGGATGCGCGCCTGGCCGATGTCGACCACAAGGAGTCCTACTGCGATGAGCAGCCGTTCTATCGCACCAAGGTCAAGCTGAAGAAGGAAATCGTCACCCTCGGCGTGCCGGGCGTCGATCCCAACCAGCGCGTCGGTACCTATGTCGAGCCGCAGGACTGGAATGCCCTGATCAGCGACCCTGAGGTACTGCTGATCGACACCCGCAACGACTACGAAGTGGCCATCGGCACCTTCGAGGGCGCCATCGACCCCGGAACCAAGTCATTCCGCGAGTTTCCCGAGTACATCCGCCAGCACTTCGACCCGAGCAGGCACAAGAAGGTGGCGATGTTCTGTACCGGCGGCATCCGTTGCGAGAAGGCTTCGAGCTACATGCTGGGCGAGGGCTTCGAGGAGGTCTACCACCTCAAGGGCGGTATTCTCAAATACCTCGAGGACGTGCCGCAGGAGCAGAGCAAGTGGCAGGGCGACTGCTTCGTCTTCGACAACCGCGTGACCGTGCGTCATGACCTCTCCGAAGGCGACTACGATCAGTGTCACGCCTGCCGTACCCCGATCTCCGTGGAAGACCGCCAGTCCGAGCTCTACAGCCCCGGCGTGAGCTGCCCGCACTGCTGGGACTCGCTGCCGGAGAAGACCCGCGAAAGCGCCCGCGAACGGCAGAAGCAGATCGAACTGGCGCGTGCGCGCAACCAGCCGCACCCGATCGGCCGTGACCCCCGCCAACTCAACGAGGCCTGACCATGGCAAGCCGCCTGCTCTACGTGATGGATCCGATGTGTTCCTGGTGCTGGGGTTTTGCCCCGGTGGCCGAAGCGCTCGCCGAGCAGGCAGCTGCGGCAGGTGTGTCGTTGCACGTCGTGGTGGGCGGTTTGCGCCGTGATCAGGTGGCGGTCGATGCCGCAGCCCGGGTGCGTTATCTGGGCTACTGGCAGGCGGTCAATGCCAGTACCGGTCAGCTGTTCGATTTCGAGCGCGGTCTGCCGGAAGGGCTGGTGTACGACACCGAGCCGGCGTGCCGCGCGCTGGTGACCGCGCGTACGCTCGACGGCGCCAGTGCCTGGGCCCTGAGCAGGGCGATCCAGGAGGCCTTCTATACCCGGGGTGTCGATGTCACTCAGGCCGGCACGTTGGTACAACTGGCCGAGCAGGCCGGCATTCCGCGCATCGAATTCGCCGAAGCCTTCGACAGCCAGGCCATGCACGATGCCACGGCGGCCGACTTCAGCTGGGTGCAGGATCTGGGCATCGCCGGTTTCCCCACGCTGCTGGCCGAGCGCGATGGCCAACTGGCGCTGCTGACCAATGGCTATCAGCCGTTCGAGACATTGACTCCGTTGCTCGGTCGCTGGCTGGAGCGTGCTGTCCATGCCTGATCGGTTGAGCTGGGCGGAAGTTCGTCGCCTGGCCCTGCGTCACCGCAAAGCCCTGATCCTGGCCAACCTGGTGGCCGTGCTGGCAACGCTGTGCAGTGTGCCGATTCCCTTGCTGCTGCCGCTGCTGGTCGACGAAGTGCTGCTGGGCGATGGCGACGCCGCCCTGCGGGTCATGGACAACTTCCTGCCAGCCAACTGGGAGACCGCTGCCGGTTACATTGGCCTGATGCTGGTGCTGACCCTGGTGCTGCGCAGCGCGGCGCTGGTGTTCAACGTGTTGCAGGCGCGGCTGTTCGCCGGGCTGTCTAAGGACATCGTCTACCGCATTCGCATGCGCCTGATCGAGCGCCTCAAGCGCATCTCCCTCGGCGAGTACGAAAGCCTCGGCGGCGGTACCGTGACCACCCACCTGGTCACCGATCTGGACACCCTGGACAAGTTCGTCGGCGAGACCCTGAGCCGCTTTCTGGTGGCGGTGCTGACCCTGGTCGGCACCTCGGCCATCCTGATCTGGATGCACTGGCAGCTGGCGCTGCTGATCCTGCTGTTCAACCCGCTGGTGATCTATGCCACGGTGCAGCTGGGCAAGCGCGTCAAGCATCTGAAGAAGCTGGAGAACGACAGCACCGCGCGTTTCACCCAGGCGCTGACCGAGACCCTGGAGGCCATCCAGGAGGTGCGCGCCGGCAATCGCCAGGGCTTCTTCCTCGGCCGCCTTGGCGGGCGTGCCCGCGAGGTGCGGGACTACGCCGTGGCCTCGCAGTGGAAGAGCGACGCGTCCAACCGGGCCAGCGGCCTGCTGTTCCAGTTCGGCATCGATGTGTTTCGTGCCGCCGCCATGCTCACCGTGCTGTTCTCCGACCTGTCCATCGGCCAGATGCTCGCCGTGTTCAGCTACCTGTGGTTCATGATCGGCCCGGTGGAGCAACTGCTCAGCCTGCAGTACGCCTTCTACGCCGCAGGCGGTGCGCTGACCCGTATCAACGAGCTGCTGGCGCGCAAGGATGAGCCACAGTACACCGGGCGTGTCGACCCGTTCGCCGGCCGCGAGACGGTTGGCATCGAGGTGCAGGGGTTGAGCTTCGGTTATGGCGATGAGCCGGTGCTCAGTGGCCTGAACCTGTCCATCGCGCCAGGCGAGAAGGTGGCCATCGTCGGGGCCTCTGGCGGCGGCAAGAGCACCCTGGTGCAGTTGCTGCTGGGGCTCTACACGCCGCAGTCCGGCAGCATTCGCTTCGGTGGCAGCAGCCAGGAAGAGATTGGCCTGGACGGCGTGCGCGACAACGTGGCAGTGGTGTTGCAGCATCCGGCTCTGTTCAACGACACGGTGCGCGCCAACCTGACCATGGGCCGCGAGCGTAGCGACGAAGCCTGCTGGCAGGCGCTGCGGATCGCGCAACTGGCCGACACCATCGAGCAATTGCCGCAGGGGCTCGACAGCGTGGTCGGTCGCAGCGGCGTACGCCTGTCCGGTGGCCAGCGTCAGCGTCTGGCGATTGCCCGCATGGTGCTGGCCGAACCCAAGGTGGTGATCCTCGACGAGGCTACTTCAGCGCTGGACGCCGCCACCGAGTACGCGCTGCACGAAGCGCTGGCGCAGTTCCTCAATGGCCGCACCACACTGATCATCGCCCACCGCCTGAGTGCGGTGAAACAGGCCGATCGTGTCCTGGTATTCGACGGCGGCAGCGTCGCCGAGGATGGCGGCCATCAGCAGTTGATCGCCGAAGGCGGGTTGTACGCCAAGCTTTACGGGCATTTGCAGCAGGGCTGAGGCTGGTGCGCCCGGCGCACCCTGCGGGCTGGAGTTCGTGCCGTGCGCACCGCGGCGATGATAAGCGTCAGGCCATGTCGATCAACGCTTCGCCCAGTTCGTCGAACAGGCTCTGTACCGAGCGCAGGGCGCGGCAGTCCGGGCGGGTAAGGAGCCAGAGTTCGGTATCGCAACCGGGCAGGGCCGAAGACAGTGCCCGCAATTGCGGCTGGCTGCGCAGGACGAAATCCGGCAATGCCGCCACGCCGAGTCCGGCGCGAGCCAGTTGCGCGACGGCGTACATGCTGCTGCAGCGATAACTGGGGGTGACACCCGGCAGCTCGCGCTGGCGCCACAGCACGGTGGCGTGATCGGGCATCGATTCGTCCGGCGCGATCCAGCTCTGCCGCGCCAGGTCGCTGCGATCCTGTTGGTCGTCGCGGGCGCAGATCACGTAGGACACCCTGGCCAGGCGCCGCCCCACCAGATGCTCCGGTGGCTGGTTGGTCAGGCGCAGGGCCAGGTCGGCGTCGCGCCGGCTCAGGTTGGCGAAGTCGTTGGAGGTGACCAGTTCCAGCGACAGGGCCGGATAGCTGGGCATGAAGCGCGCCAGCGCAGGCAACAGCAGGCTGCTCAATACTGCATCGGTACAGGTCAGGCGCACCGAGCCGCTGACCACTTGCTTGCCCTGTTCCAGCGCCACGCGGGCGGCCTCCAGCGCCTGCTCCGCCTGTTCCGCCTGTTCCGCGAGGGCCTTGGCGGTGTCGGTGGGCTCGTAGCCACGCCGGCTTTTCTCGAACAGTGCCAGCCCCAGCGAGGCCTCCAGCCGGCGTACGGCACGGAATACGGTGGAAACATCCACCTGCAGCAGCTCCGCCGCGCGGGCCAGGGAACGGCCACGCACCAGGGCGAGCACCAGGGAGAGGTCGGCATGGTCGATCTGATATTGCATGGCTGCAATCTCTTCTTGTCTGTTCGCCAATTATTATTGCGCGGGCGCCATCTTATAGTGGTGTGCAAACCGCCATGCAAGAGGGGAGAGGCGCATGTACAGCAAGTGTCGAGTCAAGATTGCCCTGGTGGGTGATTACAATCCGGCGATTACCGCTCACCGGGCCATTCCCGAGGCGCTACGCCTTGCCAGCGAGACCCTGGGCGTGGCGGTCGAGCACCATTGGCTGGCCACCGAGGGCATCGTCGACGACGCCGCTCTGATGGCCTACGACGGAATCTGGTGCGTGCCCGGCAGCCCTTACGTCGCCACTGAAGGGGCATTGCGCGCGATCCGTTTCGCCCGCGAGCACGGGGTGCCCTTCCTCGGAACCTGCGGCGGCTTCCAGCACGCGCTGCTCGAATATGCCCGCAACCGCCTGGGCTGGGGCGATGCCGAGCACGCCGAGCTGTCGCCACAGGCACAGACACCGCTGATCGCGCCGCTGACCTGTGCGCTGCTGGACGTCAGCGAGCACGTGCACCTGGTCTCCGGCTCACGCATCGCCGAGTTGTATGGCGTGCGCGAAATCAGCGAGCAGTACCTGTGCCGCTATGGTCTGGTCGACGCCTTCGTCGAGCCGCTGACGGCGCAGGCGCTGAAGGCCTCCGGGCACGACGAGGCCGGTGCGGTGCGGGCCATCGAGCTGGATGATCATCCGTTCTTCATCGCTACCCTGTTCCAACCCGAGCGTGCCGCTCTCGAGGGCCGTCTGCCGCCGCTGGTGGCCGGTCTGGTCGGTGCCTGCGCGGTGCAGTCCGTGCACGAGGCGCGGCTGGAGGTGGCGGTATGATCGCCGCCACGCCCGAACCGCCGTACTACGTGGTGATGTTCACTTCGACGCGCACCGACGTCGACGAGGGCTATGGCGAGGCGGCGCAGCGCATGCTTGAACTGGCCGCTCGGCAGCCCGGTTTTCTGGGTGTGGAGTCGGCGCGCAGCGATGGTCTGGGGATCACCTTGTCCTACTGGGCGAGCGAAGAGGCCATTCGCGCCTGGCGCGAGCATACCGAGCACAGCCTGGTACGCGAGCAGGGGCGCAGCACCTGGTACCAGGCTTTCGCCACCCGAGTGGCTAGGGTGGAGCGTGCATATACCTTCTCGCGCTGAGTGCCAGCGGCAAGTTTGCTGGCCGTTCTGTAAGGAAAATTTTACGGATGTAAGAGGGTGGATTGGTTTCTCCGCTGCTCCCGGCAGGGTGTAAGGAAAACTTGCCATTGCGGTGGCCGGTGGTCGTGGCCAGGTGGCGCAAGTCATCTTGAGCGGGGCTCCAGGCTCGGTTGTCATGAAGTTGTCCGCAGCACATGCGGGCGCGTGCCATAACAATGACAATCAGGAGGCGAGATGACCGCCGTGGCCAAGATCGAGCAGCACAATCCCATCGGAACCGACGGTTTCGAGTTCGTCGAGTTCACCGCGCCGAGCGCCGAAGGTATCGAGCAACTGCGCCAGTTGTTCACCGCCATGGGCTTTACCGAGACAGCCAGGCACCGCTCGAAAGCAGTCTGGCTGTTCCAGCAGAACGACATCAACATCGTCCTCAACGGCAGCCCCACCGGTCATGTCCGCGCCTTCGGCGAGAAACACGGGCCGAGCGCCTGCGCCATGGCCTTCCGGGTGAAGAACGCGGCCCAGGCCGCTGCCTACGTCGAGCAGCAGGGCGCCACGCTGGTGGGCAGCCACGCCAACTTCGGCGAGCTGAACATTCCCTGCGTCGAGGGCATCGGCGGATCGCTGCTGTACCTGGTCGACCGCTATGGCGACAAGACCATCTACGACGTCGACTTCGAATACATCGAAGGCCGCAGCCCCGCTGACAACGCGGTCGGCCTGCAGTGCATCGACCACCTGACTCACAACGTGCGGCGCGGGCAAATGGACGTGTGGTCGGGCTTCTACGAGCGCATCGCCAACTTCCGCGAGATTCGCTACTTCGACATCGAGGGCAAGCTCACCGGCCTGTTTTCCCGTGCCATGACCGCGCCCTGCGGCAAGATCCGCATCCCGATCAACGAGTCGGCCGACGACAGGTCGCAGATCGAGGAATTCATCCGCGAGTACCATGGCGAAGGCATCCAGCACATCGCCCTGAGCACCGACGACATCTACGCCACCGTGCGCCAGTTGCGTGCCAACGGCGTCGATTTCATGACCACTCCCGACACCTACTACGAGAAGGTCGACAGCCGTGTCGCCGGGCATGGCGAACCTACCGAGGTGCTGCGCGAGCTGAATATCCTGATCGATGGCGCGCCAGGCGATGACGGTATCCTGCTGCAGATCTTCACCAACACGGTGATCGGCCCGATCTTCTTCGAGATCATCCAGCGCAAGGGCAACCAGGGCTTCGGCGAGGGCAACTTCAAGGCACTGTTCGAGTCCATCGAGGAGGATCAGCTGCGTCGTGGCGTGATCGGGGGTGAGTCGTGACGATCCGCAGGGCGCGCCACGCGCACCGCATCACGAGATATTCCGGGTACGCCCAACCTGGGCGATGCCGCGACACTCTGCCGGGAGTCTGCACATGAGCCGCAAGTGGATCAGCTTCCCCCTGCGCGAGGGTGAGTGCTCGCGCCAGGCGCATTGCGACCTGCCGCAGGGCACCTACGAGCGCGAAATGGGCCGTGAAGGCTTCTTCGGCCCTACCACGCACCTGCACCACAAGCATCCACCGACGGGATGGATCGACTGGGAAGGCCCGCTGCGCCCGCATGCCTTCAACTTCAACGACATTCCCAGCGAGCGCGATTGCCCGCTGGCGGCGCCGCTGGCCCTGCACAACGCCGATGTGAAACTGCGCGTCTGGCGCACCCATGGCGCCATGCGCCACCTGGTGCGCAACGCCGATGGCGACGAGCTGCTGTTCGTCCACGAAGGCGCCGGGCACCTCTATTGCGACTTCGGCCACCTGGAGTACCGTGACGGTGACTACCTGCTGATCCCGCGTGGCACCGCCTGGCGCATCGAGGCCCGTGAGCCGAGCTATTTCCTGCTGATCGAGAACACCGACGGTGCCTACCAACTGCCGGACAAGGGCCTGCTCGGGCCGCAGGCGATCTTCGACCTGGCCGTGCTCGAGCACCCGCATATCGACGAGGCATTCAAGGCGCAGCAGGACGAGAGCACCTGGCAGATCCGCATCAGGCGGCGCGGCCAGATCAGCACCGTGACCTATCCCTACAACCCGCTGGACGTGGTCGGCTGGCACGGCGACAACACCGTGGTGCGCCTGAACTGGCGCGATATTCGCCCGTTGGTCAGTCACCGCTATCACCTGCCGCCTTCGGTGCACACCACCTTCGTCGCCAACGGCTTCGTGGTTTGCACGTTCACCCCGCGTCCGGTCGAGTCCGACCCCGGTGCGCTCAAGGTGCCGTTCTTCCACAACAACGACGACTACGACGAAGTGCTGTTCTACCACCGGGGCAATTTCTTCAGCCGTGACAACATCGAACAGGGCATGGTCACGCTGCATCCCTGTGGTTTCCCGCACGGGCCGCATCCCAAGGCGTTGAAGAAGAGCCAGGTCGATCCGGCGACCTTCATCGACGAGGTGGCGGTAATGATCGACACCCGCCGCGCCCTGGAGGTGAGCGACGCCGCTGCCGCGGTGGACGTGGCCGAGTACGTCAACTCCTGGCGCGCGCCGGGGCTGTAGTTGCGCCCCTACGCCTGATTGCAACGGTGCGCATGGCGCATCCCACGAGGTTTGAGCATGAAACTCGCATCACTGAATCAAGGCCGCGATGGTGCGCTGGTCGTCGTTTCCCGCGACCTGACCCGCGCCGTGCGCGTGCCGCAGATCGCCGCCACCTTGCAGGCCGCGCTGGATGACTGGGCCCTGGCCCGGCCGAAACTGGAGGCTGTCTACCAGCGCCTCAACGATGGCATGGAGGCAGAGGCGTTCGCCTTCGATCAGGCTGCCTGCCACAGCCCGTTGCCGCGCGCCTATCACTGGGCCGACGGCAGCGCCTACGTCAACCACGTCGAGCTGGTGCGCAAGGCGCGTGGGGCCCAGATGCCGGAAAGCTTCTGGCATGACCCGCTGATGTACCAGGGCGGTGCCGATGCCTTCATCCCGCCGCATGCGCCGATCCGCCTGGCCGACGAAGCCTGGGGCATCGACCTGGAAGCCGAACTGGCGGTGATCACCGACGATGTGCCGATGGGCGCCACGCCGGCCGAAGCCGCTGGGCATATCCAGCTGCTGATGCTGGTCAATGACGTGTCGTTGCGCAACCTGATTCCCGGCGAACTGGCCAAGGGCTTCGGCTTCTACCAGAGCAAACCGTCATCGAGCTTCTCGCCGCTGGCCATCACCCCGGACGAGCTCGGCGAAAGCTGGAGGGACGGCAAGGTGCACCGGCCGCTGGTGTCGCATATCAACGGCGCATTGTTCGGTCAGCCGAACGCCGGTGTGGATATGACCTTCAACTTCCCGACCCTGGTGGCACACGCTGCCAAGACCCGGCCGCTGGGCGCCGGCACCATCATCGGTTCGGGCACCGTATCGAACTACGACCGCAGTGCCGGTTCCTCCTGCCTGGCAGAAAAACGCATGCTGGAGATCGTCGAGCAGGGGGAGGCGAAAACGCCGTTCCTGAAGTTCGGCGACCGAGTGCGCATCGAGATGTTCGACGCCGCCGGCCAGAGTCTTTTCGGCACCATCGACCAGGTGGTGGAACGCTACGACGCCCGCTGATCCACGGGAGCGGCTGTAGCCGCGATGCTTTGCGGCTGCAAGGTCGATCGCGGCTGAAGCCGCGCCTACGCAGATTGCGTTTCGAGAGGAATCCCGGATGCTGAAACTCCATGGCTACTGGCGCTCCAGCGCCGCCTACCGCGTGCGCATCGCCATGAACCTCAAGGGCCTGGCCTACGAGCAGGTGCCGGTGCATCTGGTCCGCGATGGCGGCGAGCAGCATGGCGCCGCCTATCGTGCACTCAACCCGCAGGGCCTGCTGCCGCTGCTGGTCGACGAAGAAAACGGCGGCGTGCGCATCGCTCAGTCACTGGCGATTCTCGAATACCTCGAGGAAATCTTCCCGGTACCGGCGCTGCTGCCGGCCGACCCGGCCGAGCGTGCCCGGGTGCGCGCGCTGGCGCTGCATATCGCCTGCGATGTGCACCCGCTGAACAACCTGAGGGTGCTGCAGTACCTGAGCGGTGAGCTGGGCGTCGCCGACGAGGCCAGGAATGCCTGGTATCGGCACTGGGTCGCGTTGGGCCTGGCTGCGGTGGAGGAGGGCCTGGCCGTATTCGACGGACGCCTGTCGCTCGGTGTGCGGCCAGGCTATCTGGAAGCCTGTCTGATTCCCCAGTTGTACAACGCGCGACGTTTCGACTGCGATCTTGCCGGTTATCCACGCCTGCTCGAACTGGCGGCGCGCTGCGAGCCTCTGGAGGCCTTCCGTCTGGCCGCGCCAGAGGCCCAGCCCGACGCGCGATGAGTACGTTTCGTCCGGCGCAAGCCAGGCGTTTCGGGCTGTTCGATCATCCGAGAGACATTGGTCAGATGGCGATATTTCGCCGATAGTCGATCTTCGATAGGCGGATACTTGCCGACGTCGAGTCCTGCCCGCGTACGGTAGCGAGCGGGTCGCGGCTAGCGTTTGGGCGTTTTGCCAGCACTCAAGCCGTCCCGTCTTCCGGCCGATACCCTTTCATAGTCCTGGCACAGCAGTTGCGTAGGCTATCGACCAAGTCGTACCCCATGAGGTGTGACGTTATAAGAAGAACTTGGAGCTGCCGTTTATGTTCAAGCCTGTCGCACGCCTGTTCGCCAACCTTGCCGTCGGCAAGAAACTCCTCATCGGTTTCGGTCTGGTTCTGCTTCTGACCGCCGCCATGACGGGCAGTGGGTTCCTCGCCGTGCAGGCCGTCCTCGGTGGGCATGAGCAGGTCGGCAAGCTGGCGCAGGTGAACCAGGAGATTCTCCAGGCGCGCAGGCTGGAGCGCAGCTTCGCCATCGAGCTGACGCCGCAGAGCGCCGAGCGCGTGCATGCCAGCCTGCTCAAGGTGGACGGCATGCTGGCCGATCTGGCGCAGACCTCCGCCGGGGTAGAGGGCACGCGCATCCAGACGATGCAACAGGCCGTGGCCGAATACCTCAAGCAGTTCGACAACTACGTCGCCCAGCAGAGCAAGGCCCGCGAGGCACGCAAGGAGATGCGCGAGGCGGCGGGCGAGGCCCGTGATCGCTTCGAAATGATCGAGCTGGACATGTACGACGCGGTGCGCGAGCTGCGCCTGCAAGGTGATCGCCTGCGCGGCAGTGACCCGCTGACCCTGGCTGAAACCGCTTCCGGTCTGAGCAAGCGCATGCTCGATCTGCGTAGCCACGAGAGTCTGTACATCATCGACGGCTCGGCCGAGGCGCTGGAGGAGTGGGAGTACGTCAGCAATGACCTGCAGACCGTTGCCCGCAGCCTGATGGTCTGGCTGAACGATGATCAGAAGGCATCCATCGAGACGGCCTTGCAGGCACTGACCCTGTACCAGCGTTCCTTCCAGTACTACCAGCAGATCCGCAGCCAGAACGAGGCCACGGAGAAGGCGATGATCGAGCGCGCTCGCTCGGTGCTGGGGCTGGCCGAGGCGGCGCAGGCCAATGCCGGGCAGGGCATGCTCGACGACAGCCGGCGGGCACTGACGATGCTTGGCGTCATGGGCGCGGCGGCGGTGATCTTCGGCGTGTGCGCGGCGCTGCTGATCACCCGCCTGATCGTCGTGCCGTTGCGCCAGACCGTGGGCTTCGCACAACGCATCGCCGCAGGCGATCTGAGCCAGGACATCGCTCAGGATCGCCGCGACGAAGTGGGTCAGTTGCTCGCCGCCATGCAGGACATGACCGTCAGCCTGCGCAACCTGGTCGGCCGCATCGGCGGGGGTGTCGGGCAGATCGCGGCCGCTGCCGAGCAGCTGTCGGCAATCACCGCGCAGACCAGTGTCGGGGTGCAGACGCAGAAACTGGAAACCGAACAGACCGCCACCGCCATGCACCAGATGGCCGCGACCGTGCAGGAGGTGGCGCAGAATGCCGAACAGGCTTCGCTGGCCGCCCGTGACGCCGATCTGGAGGCCCAGCAGGGTAATCGCGTGGTGCAACAGGCGGTGGATCAGATCGACAGCCTGGCCAGCGGGGTGGAGCAGTCGGCCGAGGCCATCGCTGCGCTGAATCAGGAGAGTGCGCGCATCGGCAGCGTGCTGGAAGTGATTCGCAACGTTGCCGAACAGACCAACCTGCTGGCGCTCAATGCCGCCATCGAGGCGGCGCGCGCGGGTGAGCAGGGCCGTGGTTTTGCCGTGGTCGCCGACGAGGTTCGTGCCCTGGCCAAGCGCGCGCAGGACAGCACCGAGGAAATCGAAGGCCTGATTGCCGGCCTGCAGCAGATGGCCAGGGGCGCGGTGCAGCAGATGGACAGCAGCCGTGATCTGACGCGCCGTACCGTCGAACTGGCAGGTGAGGCTGGGGCTGCCCTGGGCCGTATCACTCAGGCCGTCAGCACCATCGAGCAGATGAACCAGCAGATCGCCGCGGCGGCCGAGGAGCAGAGCGCGGTCGCCGAAGCGATCAACGAGAGCGTCACCCGCGTGCGGGATATCGGCGAGCAGAGTGCCACCGCCAGCGAGCAGACCGCTGCTTCCAGCGCCGAACTGGCGCGGCTTGGCGGTGAGCTTCAGGGGCTGGTGCGTCAGTTCCGCACCTGAATGCGCGGCAGGCGGCGCACCGCCTGCCCGTTGCGCGCCACCTCAGCCGAGGTGGAAGCCGCCATCGATGGGGATGATCGTGCCGGTCATGTAGGCACCGGCGCTACCGGCCAGGCTCAGCGCCAGTGCGGCCATCTCTTCTTCACGGCCCCAGCGTTTCATCGGGATCACGGCCGTGTCGGCGGCCAGTGCCGCTTCGTCCTCGGCGATGAAGCGGGTCATCTTGCTCGGGAAGCGTCCCGGCGCGATCACGTTGACGTTGATGTGCTCGCCCACCAGTTCCTTGGCCAGCATGCGTGACAACTGGTGCAGGGCTGCCTTGCTCGGCCCGTAGGCATAGGCCTGCTCGCCCATGGCACTGATGCCGGCCACCGAGCCGATATTGATCACCCGTGCCGGGCAGTCGGCCGAGCCCGCCTTGCGCAGCAGGGGCAGCAAGTGCTGGATGCAGCCGAACACCGAGGTGACGTTGAGTTGCATCACCTTTTCCCAGCCCTTGGCCGGGTAGCTCTCCAGCGGCCCACCCCAGGTGGTGCCGGCGTTGTTGACCAGAATGTCCAGGCGTTCGATACGCTGGCCCAGTTCGGCCGCCAGTGCCTGTACGCCTTCTTCGCTGGCCAGGTTGGCGGCAATCCCGGTGCACCGGCCGATGCTCGACAGTTCGGCGGCGGTCTGCGCGCAGGCGTCGCCGTCACGGGCGCAGACGTAGACATGGGCGCCGGCTTCGACGAAGGCCCTGGCGATCATCAGGCCGATGCCGCGGGTGCCACCGGTCACCAGGGCGGTACGCCCGGCAAGGGAGAAATACGGATGCATGAGCAGGCCTCGCAGGATGATGAGGCCGTTACCTTAGGGCCTGTTGCCGCACAAAGCAGGCATCATTGCCCGCCGAAATGCCTGCTCATGCGCCAACCATCCGCTGCCACTGCCGACTGCGTCGACGCTATGCGGTGTTCGCTGTCCTCTGCACATCCAGTACCCGGATGCTTCCCGGCTCGGGGTAGTGCCAGTGCACGTCCAGATCCCAGAACCGTGCGCCGTAGCGCCGCTCGGGCTCGGGCTGCTGATAGGCCGGACGTGGATCCTGCGCGAGGCATTGCTCGATCAGCGCCACCAGTGGCTCGCCGAGGCGCAGCGCATGCTGCTGCGCCAGCGCCAGGGCCTGATCCTGCCAGTACACCGGAATCGACTTCGGCGCCGCGTCAGCCATGGCATTGTGCGCCTCGGGCAGGCAATCGGCGTAGGGCACGTAGGGCTTGATATCCAGCACCGGAGTGCCGTCGAGCAGGTCGATGCCGGACAGGTACAGGCGGTTCGGCTCGACCCTTTCCAGGCGTACCACCGATTGGCCGATGCCGTTGGGGCGATGCGTGGCACGGGTGCTGAACACGCCGACCGACTGGTTGCCGCCTAGGCGCGGTGGGCGCACCTTCAGGCGCGGCTTGTCTTCCAGCGTCTGGTGAAAGAGAAACAGCAGCCAGACATGGCTGACCTGTTCCAGGCCCTGCACCGCTTCACCCTGATCGAAGGGCGGCAACAATTCCAGCACGCCGCGTGCTGCGGGGGCCAGGTGTGGCTGGCGGGGGATGGCAAACTTTTCCTTGAAACAGGAACGGACGATGCCGACCGGGCTGACGCTATGCATCATGGGCTGACCAGTACCCTGCAACCGGCATCGCGAAACGGGCCGGTGAAGCGAATCCAGCCTTCGCCGGGGCTGACCTGGGCGCAGGTCAGGTGGCCGTCGACCTTGCTCTGCCAGAGAAAGAACGGCGCCGGAGCGGCGAGGGCGGGCAGGCTCAGGGCGAGCAGGGTGGTCAGAAGCAGGGTGCGCATGGCGGCAATCTCCAGGGCGTGAGCGCGTAGGGCGGGTGCAACCCGCCGGATGGTCTATGGCGGGTTGCACCCGCCCTACGGCATTTGCAGGCGTAGCCTACTACAGCTCTGCTTCAGAAGCGTTCCTTGTCGCCCAGGTAGCGCCACTGTCCGGCCGGCAGCTTGGCCATCGGCACGCCGCCGATGCGGATGCGCTTGATGCCCAGCACGTTCAGGCCCAGCGCCGTGCACAGCTGGCGCAACAGGTCAGGCGCGGGGTTCTTCAGGGCGAAGCGCAGGCGCTGTTCGCTCTGCCAGCTGGCCTTGCAGGGCGGAAACTGCGTGCCCTTGTGCAGCAGGCCTTTCTTCAGGCGCTCGAAGATGCTGTCTGGCAACTCGCCACTGACGTCGACCAGGTATTCCTGTTCCAGCCTGGGGCCGTCTTCGCGCAGTTTGCGTTGCGCGCGCCAATCCTGGCTGAGCACCACCAGACCGCTGGCGCCGTTCTGCAGCGGCAGGCTCTGCTCCTGGCGCAGGAAGTGGCCATGCAGGACGCGCTGTGCGTGCGGGTCGTCCTGCCAATGCCGCTCGCGTTCGAGCAGGTGCTGCAACTGCGCGGCATGGGTGCCGGCCGGGCAATGCAGCAGCAGGGTGACCGGCTCCACCGGATCGAGACTGGCGCCGGGCAACAGCTCGACACGCTGTCCCTCGACCCTGAACTGCGGTGCTTCGACCACCTGGCCATCCACCGTGACCCAGCCGCCGGTGATGTACAGATCAGCCTCGCGTCGCGAGCAGCCGAACAATTCGATGACGCGTTTGGACAGGCGAGTGGTTTCGCTCATGGGCTGGCTCTACAGGAAAAGAGGGGGGCATTGTACCGGTAAGTGCCTATCAGGGCCGGGAAAGAAAAGACGATCCGCGCAGGTGTACACAGCAAGAAAAAGCCCTGCAAGGAGCAGGGCTTTGTCGGGCAGCGGGACGGCTCAGACCAGCTCGCCCCACATGTCGTACTCGTCGGCGTCGACGATGCGCACACGCACCTTGTCACCCGGCTTCACGCTGGTGGAGTCGATGAACACGCTGCCGTCGATCTCCGGCGCGTCGGCCCAGGAGCGTGCCACGGCACCTTCACCGTCGACCTCGTCGACCAGTACGTCCATCTCCAGGCCGATCTTGGCCTGCAAACGGGCGGAGCTGATCGCCTGCTGGTGTGCCATGAAGCGCTCCCAGCGCTCCTGCTTGACGTCGTCCGGTACCGGCTCCAGGCCCAGGTCGTTGGCCGGCGCGCCCTCGACCGGCGAATACTGGAAGCAGCCGACGCGGTCGAGCTGCGCTTCGCTCAGCCAGTCGAGCAGGTATTGGAAGTCTTCCTCGGTTTCGCCGGGGAAGCCGACGATGAAGGTGGAGCGAATGGTCAGTTCGGGGCAGATCTCGCGCCACTTCTTGATGCGCGCCAGGGTCTTGTCCTCGAAGGCCGGACGCTTCATCGACCTGAGCACTTTCGGGCTGGCGTGCTGGAAGGGGATGTCCAGGTAGGGCAGCAGCTTGCCGGCGGCCATCAGCGGGATCACGTCGTCGACGTTGGGGTAGGGGTAGACATAGTGCAGGCGCACCCAGACGCCCATCGACGACAGTGCCTCGCACAGCTCGAGCATGCGCGTCTTGACCGGCTGGCCGTTCCAGAAGTCCAGCTTGTACTTGAGGTCGACACCATAGGCGCTGGTGTCCTGGCTGATCACCAGCAGTTCTTTCACGCCGGCCTTGACCAGGCGCTCGGCTTCGCTGAGCACGTCGCCCACCGGGCGGCTGACCAGCTTGCCGCGCATGGACGGGATGATGCAGAAGCTGCAGCTGTGGTTGCAGCCTTCGGAAATCTTCAGGTAGGCATAGTGACGGGGGGTGAGCTTGATGCCCTGCGGCGGCACCAGATCGATCAGCGGGTTGTGCTCGGTTTTCGGCGGGATGACCTCGTGCACCGCGCTGACTACCTGTTCGTACTGTTGCGGGCCGGTGACGGCCAGCACGCTCGGGTGTACGTCGCGGATGCTGTCTTCGGCCACGCCCATGCAGCCGGTGACGATCACCTTGCCGTTCTCGGCCAGGGCCTCGCCGATGGCGTCCAGCGATTCGGCCTTGGCGCTGTCGATGAAGCCGCAGGTATTGACCACCACCACATCGGCATCCTGGTAGGTCGGTACGATCTCGTAACCTTCCATGCGCAGTTGGGTCAGGATACGTTCGGAGTCGACGGTTGCTTTCGGGCAGCCGAGGCTGACGAATCCGACTTTCGGAGTGGCGGTGGACATGCGGGCTAACCTCTAAGGGCGCCTGGGTGGCGCCTCTGATCAAAAAGTGCGCAATTCTAGCGGCGCTTTCTCTTCATTTCTAGATGGAAAGTGCTCCCTTGTCTGTCCAGAGCTACAGTCAGCCTTTTCTCGCGGGGGAGCTGTGTGCTCAGTTAGCAAGTTCAACCCAAGGGGCAAGGAGCCTAGACGGTGGTCAAGAAATCCGGCAGCTTGTCGGTTTTTGGATCCAGCAGGCTAGGCAGATAGTCTTTCGGCTTGATGTCGTACGACGATTTTCGTAAAAATAAGGGGGCGCCGTGAAGGTCGGCTTCAAAGAGGCCAAGCAAAAGGTCATTGCGGCGCTGATGTCAGGCACGTACTCGCATGAGGCACGCGGCAGTATTGATGTCAAAAACAAGCTCCATACCGGTGAGGTTTCTGCGCAGGACGTGATTGATATCCTGAAGCGATGCAGAGGCACGGATCACAGCTGTAGCCCTCACCATTTCGACGGCAGCATTGATGTGCATGTCATTGAGTCGGGTTCTTGGTACGTAAAGTTCTATTTCCTAGATCCGGACACGGTGTTTATCAGCGTTCATCAGTGAGCGAACAGCAATGAAATTTTATTTGGAAGGCGACAAGGGCAAGGCTCTATGTGAGCACTGCAAGAGGCTCGTTTCTACCACCTATGAGCGGCGTCACGTGCCGTTCAGCGACGGGCAGGGTGAGGCTAAGGATATTCTGGCTGCAACCTGTGATGAGTGCGGTTTAGTGGTCTCCATACCAGCCCAGTCGACGCCAGCCATCAAGCAAGCGAGAGTACGAGCATCTGAGCCAATTGAGGCAAAAATGCCGTTTTATTACTTGGAGATGCTTGATCAGGTGATGTTTGTTATTTCGAATCAGGCGTCTGTTAAGCATCGAAAGCTGTTTCTATCGTATTTCCTGCACAGGCTTGCGCCGCAGAAGGAGGCCGCCTTGGTTCTCAAGCAGGCGCACGATCATGTGATGACTGTGCTCTTTCAGCAGCGTCCTCGTGATGAGGCATCACAGGGGCGCCTTTCGATGAAAGTGAGCGCTTCTGTCGTAGATGACATGCGACGCCTTGAGCTCAGCACCCACATGAATCGGACTCAATTGCTGAAGTCGACTATTTGCCGTATGCAGGAGGATGTTGTCTTTACGCCCAATCCAGCAGTGATTAGCGAGCTCAAGGATTTGGCAAAGGTTGCTATGTAAGAGTGCCGATTGCCAAGACACACAAAAAAGCCCGGTTCTCCGGGCTTTTTTGTGTGTCTTGGCAACGTATATAGAAAGCAACCTAGAGGCTGACGAATCCGACTTTCGGAGTGGCGGTGGACATGCGGGCTAACCTCTAAGGGCGCCTGGGTGGCGCCTCTGATCAAAAAGTGCGCAATTCTAGCGGCGCTTCGGGCACTTGACCAGAGGCGTCATCACCTCAATTGCGCCCCGGCAGCATGCGCGTCAGGGTGTTATCGCGCACCACGTAATGGTGATACAGAGCGGCGAGTGCGTGCAGGCCTATCAGCCAGTAACCGGCGGTGCCGGCCAGTTCGTGCAGCTCCTTGATCTGTCCGGCCAGATCCTTGTCCGGGCCGATCAGCGCGGGTAGCTCAAGGCCGAAGAAGGGAATGGGCTTGCCCGCGGCGCTGAGGATCAGCCAGCCGGCCAGTGGCGCGCCGATCATCAGGGCGTAGAGCGCCAGGTGCATGAGCTTGGCGAGCAGGTTTTGCCAGGTTGGTGGTGCTGGTTCGATGGCCGGAGCAGGGCTCAGCATGCGTGCCAGCAGGCGCAGCCAGACCAGCGCGAAGACGCTCAAACCGAGCATGAAGTGCCACTGTTTGAGCAACTCGCGGGTGTCGCTGCCCTTGGGGAAATTGCCCTTGAGTTCGATACAGGCGTAAACGGCGGCGATCAGGATCAGCATCAGCCAGTGCAGGCCGATGGACAGTTTTCCATAGTGTGGTGGGGTGTTCTTCCAGTTCATACAGGCTTCCTCGGTAATGTCCTGCATCTGCGGCAGGTGTATCGAGCATAGGCCTGTCCGGCTTATGTGAACCTGAGGAAGATCAATGATCGGAAACGAAAAAGGCCACTCGTTCGAGTGGCCTTTTTCTGAAGGTGGTTGCGGGAGCAGGATTTGAACCTACGACCTTCGGGTTATGAGCCCGACGAGCTACCAGACTGCTCCATCCCGCGTCGGCAATTCTACGCGTGCTTAAAGTCTTGTCAATCGATTTATTGCTTTTGATCGAAAAAGTTAATTTTAGCCAAAAGCAAAAAGGCCACTCGATCGAGTGGCCTTTTCTTGAAACTGGTTGCGGGAGCAGGATTTGAACCTACGACCTTCGGGTTATGAGCCCGACGAGCTACCAGACTGCTCCATCCCGCGTCTGTGGGGCGGCATTCTACAGCCAGATGCTCGGATGTCAATCGCTATTTGCAAGAAAAGTGTTTTCAACTCAGTCGCTTAGCGTTAAACAGCTGTTGGGTTTCAGGGCTCCAGGCCAGGCTGGGCAAGGCTTTCGAGGGTGTTTTCCGCCGTTGGCGGTGTACTCGCACTTCATGGTTTTTACGTTCATGGCATCCAGTAGCCCGGCAACTGCGCAGCGTTTGTATCCATGAGCATCCTCTGGCGTTGCGGTGAAAAACGGCTGGCGCTGGCCGTGGAGAGGGGCGCATTCGTGTCTGGCGGCGAGATCGTCAGCCCCGGGACGGATCGGCGCAGTACGACATCGGGGTGCAGGGTGATGACGCTGCTATGCTGGATCTGCCCATGACGGCGAAACGCACAAGGACATGCCATGACCTCCATCTCAGCCTCCCATGCAATCAGTCCCGCGCTCGTTCCGTTCTGCTCGGTTCGTTCGTCGGCCTTGCATGACGCATGGGGCTGCCCGATAGCGGGGCACACGTGCGGATCGGTGTTGAAGTGGGCTATTTGATTGCTGCGGCCTATGCGCTTGAACGTTGTGGTTGGGGGCAAGGGACGTTACGTACGGTATCTGTCAACTTTAATCAGAGAAGGAGTTCTCCATGCCATTCATACCCAAAAGAGACTCGTCCACGGGGTCGGTAGCAAAGGATCAGCATGTGGATGTCAGGGCTGTCAGCGGTTCGGTCGTATACCTGAACTTCATGAATAACGTTTTTCGTCGGCATTTCCTGCTGCCTTCGAAGAAGGCTGAGCCCACGCCTGCGGATGAGAAATTGGGCAATCGCGCCTACAAGCGATTCAGCATGCTGAAGTGGCGGGAGGCCGGGATCACCCGATCCGAATCCAAAAGCCTTGAGAAGAAATACACGAGAGGGGCTCAGTTCACGACGGCAATCGACCTCGGGGTCATCGCGGTTGACACGGCGATGGCTGCCATCGCGGAGCAATTGGTCACTGCCGACGGTCTGTCCGGTGGTTGGCCCGTTAATGAGTCTCATGAGGTCGAAGTCGATTTTGGCGTGGCGTGCGTGAAAATGATCTCCTATACCGTGGAGGATAATGGCGGTATTTCTGGTGCTCGTGGTGTTCCCTCTAAAAAGGCCAAGCTTCTGGCGGTCAAGAAGCCCAATGGAAGTTATGACGTTTCGCACATTACGTTGTCTGCCTGATTCAGCGAGCGATCAGGGGGCACTCTGAAGAAGCCGTCATTACTCGCCGCGTTCGCCCTGTTCGGGGTGCGCTGAAGTACGTTGGGCGCAAGCGCTGTCGCGAAGGGGCATCTTGCGAGCGTTGTGGGCTCCCGCGTTCGCGGGAGTGACGGTGATGACGTTTTCACAACATGGATGACCGACCAGCCCGGCTCCATGCGTCATGCCTTTCACTCATGGCATTGCGCATGGAGCGGGCTTTTCTGCAATCCGCATCCATGCATGCGCGACCCCTGGCGGCTCGGTTGCCTGCTGCCAACGCTCGCTCGACGGATATCGATGCTCTCTACTCTGTACGCGGGTAACATGAGGCACCTGATCGGCGGACACACATGTCGACGATCCAGGCGCAATGCAGCGCCAGAAAAAGCGGGTATCGTTAGACGGTTTTCTTTGTTGGTAGCCTTTGAAATCAATCCGTTATGAAACAAAGAAAAATCGTCCACGTTGACTGCGACTGCTTCTATGCCGCAATCGAGATGCGTGACGACCCGAGCCTGGCCAGCCGTCCGCTGGCCGTTGGTGGTTCAGCCGAGCGGCGCGGGGTGATCGCGACCTGCAACTACGAGGCGCGAGCCTATGGCGTGCGTTCGGCGATGTCGTCGCGGCATGCACTCAAGCTGTGCCCGGATCTGTTGATCGTCAAGCCGCGCTTCGAGGTGTACCGCAGCGTTTCGCGGGAAATCCACGGCATCTTCCGCCAGTTCACCGACCTGATCGAGCCGTTGTCGCTGGACGAGGCGTATCTCGATGTCAGCGACTCACCGCATTTTTCCGGCAGTGCCACGCGCATTGCCCAGGAAATTCGCCGTCGCGTGGCGCAGGAGCTGCATATCACCGTGTCGGCTGGCGTGGCGCCGAACAAGTTCCTGGCCAAGATCGCCAGCGACTGGCGCAAGCCCAACGGGCTGTTCGTCATCACCCCGGATCAGGTGGAGGACTTCGTTGCGGCGCTACCGGTGAACAAGTTGCACGGCGTCGGCAAGGTCACGGCAGACAAGCTGGCGCGCCTGGGTATTCGTACCTGCATGGATCTGCGTGACTGGAACAAGCTGGCGCTGGTGCGCGAGTTCGGCAGTTTCGGCGAGCGTCTGTGGCGATTGGCGCATGGTATCGACGAGCGCGCCGTGCAGGTGGACAGTCGCCGCCAGTCACTGAGCGTCGAGCATACCTACGATCAGGATCTGCCTGATCTGGACAGCTGCCTGGACAAGCTGCCGGCTCTGCTCGAGGAGATGAACGGGCGCCTGCAACGCCTGGATGCCAGCTACCGACCGGACAAGCCCTTCGTCAAGGTCAAGTTCCATGACTTTACCCAGACCACTCTCGAGCAGGCGGGCGCCACTCGGGATCTGGAAAGTTACCGGCAATTGCTGAGCAACGCCTTTGCCCGTGGCGGCAAGCCGGTGCGCCTGCTCGGTGTCGGTGTCAGGCTGCATGACTTGCGCGGGCGCCAGGAGCAGCTGGAGCTGTTTGCGTAGCCCGGAGGAAATCCGTACTGCGCTTTCATTCAGCCCAGAGACGGATGGGCTTGCCGCTGGCCGGCCACAGTTGCAACTGGCCGATGCCGTTGAAGTTCCAGCGTTTCACGTCACGCAAGGCCGCGAGGAAGCGCTGTTCCTGTTCCATCAGCGCGGGCGCGCACATCTTGCGGGTGCTGCCCGGCGTGTCGAAGCCGATGGCGTCACCCTCGAGGACATAGCCGGCGAACCAGTGGTTGCAGCCGGCGTGACCGTGGGCGCGGCCATCGGCGGCGAAGGTGATGGTCAGGTGGCTGCTATCGATCAGCGGGCGTTCGCCGATCCATTCCACGCGGTAGCTGCGTTCGGTTTCCAGCTGCGGTGCATCGCTGGCGCAGCCGACCAGCGTGGCGGCGAGCAGGGCGAGGGGCAGGGCGCGGTGCATGGTGTCAGGCCTCCTGGCAGTTGCGGCACAGATGGTGGCCGGCGTCGTTGCGCCAACCCAGTTCGGCGATACGGGCCTCGGCGGCTGGTGCTTGCGCGGCTTTGCCCAGCGAGGCGTCGACGGCGAATTCGAAGTCCAGCTGCTTGCCGCAGCTGTCGCAGTTCACTTGCCAGTTGTGGATGGCCAGTTCCTTGAACTGCGGCCCCTTGCACACGGCCAGCCACTGGCCGGGCGGATTGATCAGGTGGCGAACCTTTTCCACTTGCAGACGCATGTACAGATCACGGCTGCCCTTGAGGGTGACCAGCAGGACGTCATCGGCCTGAATCGAGCCACCGTTGCCGGTGACCTGGTAGCGGCCCGGCGCCAGGGCGCGGCACTCGGTGAGGGTATGTTGCGGGTTGAGCAGGGTGTAACGGAAATCGTGTTCGGCCATGAGTCCTCCGGATCAGCCGGCATGCTATCACGCGCCGGGCCTGACCTCATTGCTCGGGTTGCCCGCGATCCAGGCGGCAATGTTGTCCAGTGTGGTGCGAGCGATGGCGCCGAGCGCTTCGCGGGTGAGAAAGGCCTGGTGCGCGGTGACGATGACGTTGGGGAAGGTCAGCAGGCGGGCGAGGGTGTCGTCCTGTAGTGGCAGGTCGGAGTGATCCTCGAAGAACAGCTCCGATTCTTCCTCGTAGACGTCCAGGCCCAGGTAGCCGAGCTGGCCGTTTTTCAGGGCCTCGATCAGTGCCGGAGCATCGACCAGTGCGCCTCGGCCGGTGTTGATCAGCATGGTGCCAGGCTTCATTCGTGCCAGGCGCTGGCTGTCGATCAGGTGGTAGCTCTCATCGGTCAGCGGACAGTGCAGGCTGAGGATGTCACTGGCGCTGATCACCTCGTCGAGCGGCGCCTGGCGTGCGCCGAGCGTATCGAGTTCGCCAAGCGGGAACGGATCGTAGATCAGTACCTGACAACCGAAGCCGTGCATGATGCGTGCGAATGCCTGGCCGATCTTGCCGCCGCCGACTACCCCGACGGTCTTGCCGTACAGGTCGAAGCCGGTCAGACCGTGCAGGCTGAAGTCGCCCTCGCGCGTGCGGTTGAAGGCGCGATGGATGCGTCTGTTCAGCGCCAGAACCAGGGCTGCCGCGTGTTCGGCCACGGCATGAGGTGAATAGGCTGGTACCCGCACGACTGGTAAACCCAGGTGCTGCGCGGCGGCCAGGTCGACATGGTTGTAGCCGGCCGAGCGCAATGCGATCAGACGTGTTCCGCCGGCGGCCAACTGCTCCAGAACCGCTGCCGACAGGTCGTCATTGATGAAGGCGCAGACCACTTCGCTGCCCCTGGCCAGCGCCACGCTGTCGCTGGTCAGGCGTGTTTCATGAAAGTGCAGGTTCCAGTCGGCCGGGCTGGTCGCCGCCATGAACGATTCGCGGTCGTAAGGTTTGCTGCTGAACAGGCATATCCGCATGCGGGCTCCTCAGGTGCTCTGCGCGACGGCTTCGGTCAGGCGTTCGATGGCGCTGTCCAGCTCGTCCAGGGCTCGTTGCGCTTCGGGGTCGTCCTGCTTGAGCAAGGTCTCGCTGCGCTGACAGGCGGTGCGTAGCTGCGGTACACCGCAATAGCGAGTGGCGCCGTGCAGACGATGAACCCTTTCGATCAGCGTGGTGCGCTCTCCGGTATCGCGAGCCTGACGAATGGCCTGGCGATCGCCGGGCAAACCGGCCAGCAGCATGCTCAGCATGTCTGCCGCGAGGTCAGCCTTGCCTGCCGCCAGGCGCAGGCCCTCCTCGGTATCGAGCACCTTGGGCTGGATCGAGGCAGACGGGGGTGGCGCGACTTTGCCGGTGGGTGGGGTGCGCAGGTTCAGGCCTGTCCATTTGAGCACGATCTGAGCCAGCTGGCGCTCGTTGATCGGTTTGGTCAGGTAGTCATCCAGGCCGCTTTGCAGCAGGGCGCGTTTCTCGTTGGCCAGGGCGTGGGCCGTAAGGGCGACGATAGGCGTGGCGCTGCGCCCCTGTTCGCTTTCCCACTGACGAATCGCTTCGGTCGCTTCACGGCCGTCCATACCCGGCATCTGCACGTCCATGAGCACCAGATCGAAGTTGTCCTCCTGGATCGCGTCGATGGCGGCATAACCGCTGTCCACTGCCTTGACCAGAGCACCCAGGTCATCGAGCAGAGTCTGTACCAGCAACAGGTTGGCCGGGTTGTCGTCGACACAGAGAATCTTCGGCTTGCGTGTGTCGCTGAGGGGAACCGGTTCGCTGACCGGGCGCTGCGGACAGACCAGTTCGACCATTGCCCTGTGCAGTTTGCGTGTGCACGGCGGTTTCGCCTGCAGCTGGATGTAGGCGTCTGGCAGCGATTCGTGGAACAACCCCAGTTCGGTCGTGGGACAAAGCACCAGCGCCTTGCAGCCCAGGCGGTCGAGTTCCCATATGTGCTGGCCGAGTGCTTCGGGTGATAACTGGCCGGCGGTTATACCAAGTACGGCCAGGCTCAGCGGGTGTTCGCTCTGCTGCTGTCTGATCACCGCCTCGAACAGCTGTCCCAGATTGGCGAAGCTCTCGACCTCCAGCCCGCAATCCTCCAGTTGATGAGCCAGGGCCTGGCGTGCCAGCTCATGGCTTTCCAGCACCGCCACATGGCGGCCCAGGAGGGGCGCGCGAGGCAGGTCTTCGGCATCGTCGCGGGCTTTGGGCAGGGTGAGGCTGATCCAGAACTCCGAGCCTTCACCTGGCGTGCTGTCGACACCGATCTCACCACCCATCTGCTCGATCAGGCGCTTGGAAATGACCAGACCCAGGCCCGTGCCGCCAGCCTGACGGTTGAGCGAGTTGTCGGCCTGGCTGAAAGCCTGGAACAGGGCACGCAGCTCTTCGTCGGAGAGGCCGATACCGGTGTCCATCACGCTGATACGCAACTGGGTACTGTCGGTCGTCTCGTCCTCGACCATCGCGCGCATGACGATGGTGCCTTCGCGAGTGAACTTGATCGCGTTGCTCACCAGGTTGGTCAGCACCTGCTTCAGGCGTTGCGGGTCGCCGCGCAGGGCCAGCGGGGTATCGCGATAGATCAGGCTGACCAGCTCCAGCTGTTTTTCGTGGGCGGCGGGAGCGAGGATGGTCAGGGTGTCCTGCAACAGGTCGCGCAGGTTGAAGGGAATGGATTCGAGCACCAGCTTGCCGGCCTCGATCTTGGAGAAGTCGAGTACCTCATTGATGATGCCCAGCAGGCTGTCGGCAGATTTCTCGATGGTCGCCAGATAGTCCTGTTGACGCGGGCTGAGTTCGCTCTTCTGGAGCAGGTTGGTGAAACCGAGAATACCGTTGAGCGGGGTACGAATCTCATGGCTCATGTTGGCCAGGAATTCGGATTTGATACGGCTGGCCTCGAGGGCTTCCTTGCGTGCGAAGTCCAGTTCTATGTTCTGGATCTCGATGGTTTCCAGGTTCTGGCGGACGTCTTCGGTGGCCTGTTCGATGCTGTGCTGCAGTTCTTCCTGAGCATTCTGCAGGGCTTCGGCCATGCGATTGATGCCGCTGGCCAGCTCGTCCATCTCATGGCTGCCCAGTGGCGGCAGGCGGGTTTCCAGGTTGCCATCCTTGAGTTGGGCGACCCCCGCCTTGATCTCGCGCAGAGGCTCGTTGATGCTGCGGCTCATGCGCAGTGCGAGCAGGGCAGTGACGGCGAGTCCGCCGATGATCAGCAACAGGCTGGTGAAGAGGCTGCGGTAGCCGATCAGCAGGGTGCCCTGATGCGACAACTCCAGTTCGACCCAGCCGAGCAGACCCGTGTTGCGTGCACCATCCATCTTGCCGCTGATCGCCAGATGCTGGTCGTATACCGGCAGGAGAAAACGCGTCGCGTCCTGGCCGCTGAGCAGGCTGATGCCCGTCTGGCTGTCAGGCGAGGCGTTGAGCATGCTCGGCCCGGCATGCGCCAGTTGCGTACGCTCGGCCGCGAGGAAGGTCACCGCGCGGACATCCGGATGTTCCAGCGCCTGCTGGGCGATGCGTTCGAGAAGATCCTGATCCTGGCGCTCAAGGGCAGGGGCCGCCAGCGGCGCCAGGTGTTCGGCCAGCATCTCGCCACGTTGCAGCAACTGTGCCTGCAGGCCCGACAACTGTACCCACGTGAAATAACCGCCCAGCACCAGTGCCAGCAGGCTGGTGGGGAGCAGGGTGAGCAGCAGTACGCGGCCTTTGATGCCTAGATCCTTGAACACGACCTTTCTCCTTCGGAACGTCTGGGCAGTGTAGCGATTCGGCGCGCGGGAATCTGTAGGTGAGCGATTGTCGTTTAGTAGGTAGAATTGTTCGCATTCTGCCTGTTCGGTTCTTTGCGATGATGACCTCTACCTCCGCCGCGGCTCGAATCCTGGCCGTCGAGGACGACCCCCTGCTTGCCAGCCATTTGCAATCCCACCTGATGGGCTGCGGTTTTGACGTGACCTTGAGTCATGATGGCAGCGAAGGTCTGCACCTGGCCGAAAGCGAGGATTTCGACCTGATCCTGATGGACATCCTGCTGCCCGGCACCAATGGTCTGGAGGCTCTGCAACGCCTGCGTCAGCGCCGCAGCGTGCCGGTACTGCTGATGTCCGCGCTGGGTGACGAGCAGAATCGTATTGCCGGCTTCAGTCAGGGAGCCGACGACTACCTGCCCAAACCTTTCAGCCTTGGCGAGCTGAGCGTACGGGTCGAAGCCATTCTGCGGCGCGTGGCCTATGAGCGCCGGGAGCCGCAGTCGAGTGGCGACGGCGATGACCTGCTGTTCGACGAAGGGCGCAGCGATGTCGCCTTCTGCGGCAACTGGCTTGGCCTGACGCCCAGTGAATACCGGGTACTGGATCTGCTCTGGCGGCATCAGGAAGAAGCACTGAGCAAACCGTTCCTCTATCAGCAGGCGTTGCGCCGCGCATACGCCCAGCATGACCGCAGCCTGGACATGCATGTCAGTCACATCCGCCGCAAGTTGCAGGCCGTCGGCTACGAGGCGATGCGCGTCGACACGGTCTGGGGCAAGGGCTACATCCTGGCGCAGGCTGGCGCATGAGCCTGCCTGGCAGGCACTCGCTGCTCTGGCGGCTGGCCGGTGCGCTGGCGTTGTTCTGCCTGTTGCTGGTCAGCCTGCATGTGGATGTCGGCCGCGAGCTGATCGACGCGACCTCCTACCTGTCCGACTCCACTCGGCAGACGCTCAGGGGCTATGCCAGAGAGGCGGAGACGACCTGGCGGGAGGAGGGCGCATCGGGGGTCGATACCTTCCTGCAGCGCTTGCACGAGCGCGAGCAGGTCTGGGCCGTGGTGGTCGATTCGCACAAGGACTCGCTGTCCTCGCGGCCGCTGACGCCGGAGGAGGCCCAGCGCCTGGATTTCGTGCGCAGGCTGAGTTTTCCCGTAGGCCGGCCGGGCGGAACGCCGACTTTCTATGTCCCTTTCAGCGATGGCGAGGCACGGCTGGTCATGGAGCTGCCGCAGCGCCTGAACCCGCGCAAGTACAACGAGCTGTGGGAGTTGCTGCTGCAACGGGTGCTGCCGGCCATTCTGGCCGTGGCGGTGGCCGTCCTGCTGTACCGCCTGCTGATCGCGCCGCTGGCGATCCTCAGGCGCCAGGCCGCCGCACTGAGTGCCGGCGACCTGTCTGCCCGGCTCGGGCCGCAGGTGACACGGCGCAGGGACGAGCTGGGCGAGTTGGCGCGCACCTTCGATCATATGGCCGAACGCCTGGAGGGAACGGTGGCGTTCCAGCGGCAACTGCTGCGCGACCTCTCTCATGAACTGCGCACGCCATTGGCCCGCTTGCGTGTGGCGGGAGAGAGCGAGCAGGACATCGCCGCCTTGCGCCAGCGCCTGGCACGTGAGGTGCAGGAGATGGAGAAACTGGTTGGCGATGCCCTGGAGCTGGTCTGGCTGGATACGGAACGACCCAGCCTGCCGCTTGAGGAAGTGGACATCGTCAGGCTCTGGGATGTGTTGCGGGAAAACGCGGGCTTCGAGACCGGCTGGTCCGTCGAACGCATGCCATGCGACCTGCCGGCCGACTGCCGGGTGCTGGGCAATCTCAATGGCCTGGCGCAGGCGCTGGAAAACATCCTGCGCAATGCCATTCGCCACTCGCCGCCAGACGGCGTCGTGCGCCTGGGCGGCCAGCGTGATGCGGGACAGTGGCTGTTGTGGATCGAGGATCAGGGGCCGGGTGTCGCGCAAGACGAAATGGAAACCATCTTCCGCCCCTTTACCCGACTCAGCGCTGCCCGTCCGGGCGGTGATGGCTTCGGCCTGGGACTGGCCATCGCGCGCAGCATGATCGGCACTCAGGGCGGGCATCTGTGGGCAGAGAACGCCGCGCCCGGATTGAGACTGAAGCTTCGTCTGCAAGCGTGTGATTCATGAGTCCTGTGACCACTCGAATGTTGGATGCCTTCTCTTTGCATTGCAGGGAGGGCTGGGAGTAATGGCGCTGTTTTTTTTCCGGGGGCGCTCGCGGCAGAGGGTGAATCTGGTCATTTGAGGCTTTGTCAGGGCCTCTTCGATTGGCGTTGGTCATTGCGTGCAGAGCCCGCTCGTCCGATTGGGCGTGCCCGCTGAGGGGCCCGATCCCGGCTCTTTGCCGATCCCGTGGCGCCGGAGGCGATTGGCGGCCGGGTGATCGGGCATGGCGCATGTGCGATTGGGCTCATCACGCCATGAAACCGATCATGGCGTGATGAAGCGACGGGTTCGGCGTATCATGTTGCCCCTTCGCGTCAGTCCGGATTCGAGCGACCCATGACCCTGCAATTCCCCACCATTGCCGACTGCATCGGCAATACGCCCCTGGTACGCCTGCAACGCCTGGCCGGTGACACCAGCAACACCCTGCTGGTCAAGCTGGAAGGCAACAACCCGGCCGGCTCGGTCAAGGATCGTCCGGCGCTGTCGATGATCACCCGCGCCGAACTGCGCGGCGATATCCAGCCCGGCGACACCCTGATCGAAGCCACCAGCGGCAATACCGGCATCGCCCTGGCCATGGCGGCAGCGATCAAGGGCTACAAGATGATCCTGATCATGCCGGACAACTCCACTGCCGAGCGCAAGTGGGCGATGACCGCCTATGGCGCCGAGCTGATCCTGGTCAGCAAGGAAGAGGGCATGGAGGGCGCGCGTGACCTGGCCGAGAAGTTGCAGTCCGAAGGGCGCGGCAAGGTGCTCGACCAGTTCGCCAACGGCGACAACCCCGAAGCTCATTACACGGGCACCGGCCCCGAGATCTGGCGCCAGACGGGCGGCACCATCACTCACTTCATCAGCTCCATGGGCACCACCGGCACCATCATGGGCACCTCGCGCTACCTCAAGGAGCAGAACCCGGATATCTGCATAGTCGGTCTGCAACCACAGGAAGGTTCGGCCATCCCCGGTATCCGCCGCTGGCCCGAGCAATACCTGCCGAAGATCTATCAGGCCGAGCGTGTCGATCAGGTGATGGACATGAGCCAGACCGAGGCCGAGCACGTCATGCGCCGCCTGGCACGGGAAGAGGGCATCTTCTGCGGTGTGTCGTCCGGCGGCTCGGTGGCGGGCATGCTGCGCCTGTCGCGCCAGGTGGAGAACGCCGTGATGGTGGCGATCATCTGCGACCGTGGCGATCGTTACCTGTCCACCGGCGTTTACGAAGACCCGGCGCACTGATGGCCAGACGCAGCTCCAACCTGCGCTTTCAGCCCAGCGGCGGCACGCGTGCGCCGCAGGTTCCTGTCGGCAAGAAACAGCGACTGGCCATCGAGCGCCAGGCCGGCGATGGCCGTGGTATCGCCTTCGACAGCGGACGCACCTGGTTCGTCAGCGGCGCTCTGCCCGGCGAGCAGGTCGAGGCACGGGTGCTGAGCGCACGCAGTCAGACCGTCGAGGCGCGTGTCGAGCGCATCATCGAGGCCAGCGCCGCGCGCCGCGATGCGCACTGTGCTCACGCTGATCGCTGCGGCGGTTGCAGTCTGCAACATATGCCTCACGCCGATCAGCTCGCCCTGAAACAGCGCACGCTGGCCGAGCAGTTGTCACGCCTGGGCGGCGTGCAGCCGCAGGAGTGGGCCGAACCGCTGACCGGGCCCGAGTTCGGTTATCGCCGTCGGGCGCGCATTGCCGTGCGCTGGGATGGCAAAAACCGTCAACTGCATGTCGGTTTCCGCGCCGAGGCCAGCCAGGACATCGTTGCCATCGATGACTGCCCGGTGCTGGTACAGCCCTTGCAACCCATCCTCAAGGCATTGCCGACACTGTTGCGCAGCCTGGAAAAACCGCAGGCATTGGGGCATGTGGAACTGTTCAGCGGCACCGCCGAAGCGCTGTTGTTGCGCCATACCGCGCCACTGACGGACAACGATCTGCTGCGACTGAGAACCTTCTGTAGCGAACATGCCGCGCAGTTGTGGTTGCAGGGCGAAGGGCAGCCGGAGGCTGACCAGGCGAGTGCCGAGCTCGGGTTCGAGCTGGCGCACTGGCAGTTGCGTCTGGCCTACCGACCGGGGGACTTCGTGCAGGTCAATGGTCTGGTCAACGAGGCCATGGTCATACAGGCGCTAGACTGGTTGGCAGTGCAGCCTGGGGAGCGGGTGCTGGATCTGTTCTGTGGCCTGGGCAATTTCGCCCTGCCGCTGGCGCGTCAGGCGGCCGAGGTGGTGGCGGTGGAAGGTGTCGAGGCGATGGTCGCGCGTGCCGCAGCCAATGCGCAAGACAATGGGTTGAGCAATGCGCACTTTTTCCGTGCCGACCTGTCCAACCCGCTGGCCAGCGAGGTCTGGGCAGGTGAAGGCTTCGACGCCGTGTTGCTCGACCCCCCGCGCGACGGGGCGTTGGAGGTGGTTCGTGGGATAAGTGCGCTGGGCGCCCGGCGCCTGGTCTATGTATCCTGCAACCCGACCACCCTGGCGCGCGACGCCGCCGAGTTGCAGCAGCAAGGCTATCGCCTGCGCCGCGCCGGAATTCTCGACATGTTTCCGCAAACGGCGCATGTCGAGGCGATGGCACTGTTCGAGAAAACCGAGGCCCAGGCCTCGGCATGAAGCGGTACGTTAGGTACCGCAGGGATACGCAGGACGCGCATCCTTTCAGTTAATCCGACCGGCTCAGAGAAGGCCGGCGACTGTTCGGTGTGGCGTATGCGCACCGTAGGGAAGGTAAGACGATGGTTCAGGTAAGAGCGCATCAGCCAGTCAACGATGACGGCAGCATCAATCTCGAGGCCTGGTTGGATCATGTCACCAGCGTCGACCCGGCGCTGGATCGCCAGGCACTCAAGCAGGCCTGCGAGTTCGCCCACGATCTGGAGCAGCAGGCCGATACCGGCCAGCACCATTGGAGCGAGGGGGCGTCGACATTCCGCTCCGGTCTCGACATCGCGGAAATCCTCGCCGATCTCAAGCTCGATCAGGACTCTCTGGTTGCCGCCGTCATCTATCGTGGCGTGCGTGAAGGCAAGATCACCCTGGCGGCCGTGCACCAGCGCTTCGGTCCGGTGGTGGCCAAGCTGATCGAGGGCGTGCTGCGCATGGCCGCGATCAGTGCCAGTATCAATCCGCGTGAATCGGTGGTGGTCGGCTCGCAGACGCAGGTGGAGAACCTGCGCAAGATGCTGGTGGCCATGGTCGACGACGTGCGCGTGGCGCTGATCAAACTGGCCGAACGTACCTGTGCCATTCGCGCGGTCAAGGAGGCCGACGAAGAGAAGCGTCAGCGCGTGGCGCGCGAGGTCTTCGACATCTACGCACCGCTGGCTCACCGCCTGGGCATCGGCCATATCAAGTGGGAGCTGGAGGATCTGTCGTTCCGTTACCTGGAGCCGGAGCAGTACAAGCAGATCGCCAAGCTGCTGCACGAGCGGCGCCTGGATCGCGAGCAGTACATCAACGACGCCATGGCCCACCTGCGCCAGGAGCTGGAAGCCACCGGTATCAAGGCCGACATCAGTGGTCGGGCGAAACATATCTATTCGATCTGGCGCAAGATGCAGCGCAAGGGCCTGCAATTCAGCCAGATCTACGATGTGCGTGCGGTGCGTGTGCTGGTGCCGGAGGTGCGCGACTGCTACACCACCCTGGGCATCGTGCACACCCTGTGGCGGCATATCCCCAAGGAATTCGACGACTACATCGCCAACCCCAAGGAGAACGGCTACCGCTCGCTGCACACCGCCGTGCTCGGCCCGGAAGGCAAGGTGCTGGAGGTGCAGATTCGCACTCACTCCATGCACGAAGAGGCCGAGCTGGGGGTCTGCGCACACTGGCGCTACAAGGGCACCGACGTCAAATCCGGTTCCAACCACTATGAAGAGAAGATCTCCTGGCTGCGTCAGGTCATCGAGTGGCACGAAGAGCTAGGCGATATCGGCGGCCTCGCCGAACAGCTGCGCGTGGACATCGAGCCGGATCGGGTCTATGTCTTTACGCCCGATGGCCACGCCATCGACCTGCCCAAGGGGGCTACGCCGCTGGACTTCGCCTACCGCGTGCACACCGAGATCGGCCACAACTGTCGAGGCGCCAAGATCAACGGTCGTATCGTGCCGCTGACCTACAGCCTGCAAACCGGCGAGCAGGTGGAGATCATCACCAGCAAGCAGGGCTCGCCGAGCCGCGACTGGCTCAACCCCAACCTGGGCTACGTCACCACCAGCCGGGCGCGGGCGAAGATCGTCCACTGGTTCAAGTTGCAGGATCGCGACCAGAACGTCGCCGCCGGCAAGCAACTGCTCGAACGTGAGCTGGCGCGCATGGCTCTGGTCGGGGCGGATTTCGACAAGCTGGCCGAGAAAGCCAACCTTAAGACCGCCGAAGACCTGTTCGCCGCCCTGGGCGCAGGCGACGTGCGCCTGGCCCATGCGGTCAACCTGGCCCAGCAGCTGGTCGAGCCGGAGCGCGGCAGCGAGCAACTGGAGCTGATTCCGCGCAAGGCGCAAGGCTTCAAGCCGGGCAAGCGCGGCGATATCCAGATCCAGGGGGTCGGCAACCTGCTGACGCAGATGGCCGGCTGCTGCCAGCCGCTGCCGGGCGACCCCATCGTCGGTTACATCACCCTCGGTCGTGGCGTCACCATTCACCGTCAGGACTGCCCGACAGCGTTGCAGCAGGCCGGGCGTGAGCCGGAGCGGATGATCCAGGTGAGCTGGGGGCCGGTGCCGGTGCAGACCTACCCGGTGGAAATCATCATCAAGGCCTACGATCGCTCCGGGTTGTTGCGTGACGTGACCCAGGTGCTGCTCAACGAGAAGCTCAACGTGCTGGCAGTCAATACGCGTTCGAACAAGGAGGACAACACCGCCTCCATGTCGATCACCGTGGAGATTCCGGGGCTCGATGCCCTCGGTCGTCTGCTGGCGCGTATCGGTCAGTTGCCCAACATCATCGAGGCGCGTCGTCATCGCGTGGCTTAACAGGACGTTTTCATGTATCAGCTCGACGACCTGCTGCACCTGATGGCCCGCCTGCGCGATCCGCAACACGGCTGCCCGTGGGATCTCAAGCAGAGCTACGCGAGCATCGTGCCCTATACCCTCGAGGAGGCCTACGAGGTCGCCGATGCCATCGAGCGCGGTGACTTCGATCACCTGCCGGGCGAGCTCGGCGACCTGTTGTTCCAGGTGGTTTACTACAGCCAGCTGGCGCAGGAGGAAGGCCGCTTCGACTTCGCCCGGGTAGTCGATGGCATCACCGCCAAGCTGATCCGGCGTCACCCGCACGTGTTCCCCGATGGCGATCTGCACGGCGCGCCGGATGCGGCGAAGCTGGAGGAGGCGGCAGTCAGGCAGCGCTGGGAAGAGCTCAAGGCGCAGGAGCGCGCCGAAAAGGCCGCCGCACCCGAGCAGCTGTCCCTGCTCGATGATGTGCCGACGGCGCTGCCGGCGCTATCGCGTGCTGCCAAGCTGCAAAAGCGCGCAGCCCAGGTCGGTTTCGACTGGCCCGAAGCCCTGCCGGTGGTGGACAAGGTGCGTGAAGAGCTGGACGAAGTGCTCGAAGCCATGAGCGAAAACGATGCAGATGCCGTGGCCGAGGAAATCGGCGACCTGCTGTTCGTCGTCACCAACCTGGCGCGACACCTCAAGGTCGATCCTGAAGCCGCACTGCGCGCGGCCAATGGCAAGTTCGAACGGCGTTTCCGTTTCATCGAGCAGAGCGTGCGTGAGGCCGGACGCAACCTGGATGGCTGCTCGCTGGAGGAGCTGGACGCCCTGTGGGGCGAGGCGAAGAAGCTGGAGAAGCTGGCGCCTGGCTGTTGAACCCTGTTGGCGCGGCGGATGAAATCGTTCCGGGCTACGGTGGATTTTCGGGCTGGAGCCGCTGCGCCTTAGCCCTTATGCTGGGCGCCTTGGACTGGCAGCGCGAATCTGCGTCGCTGCCGCAACTGAATCATGTTCGGGATCTTTAGTCATGGGTCTTTCCCTGCGCGACCAGCTGCTCAAAGCCGGCCTGGTCAACGAAAAACAGGCCAAGCAGGTTGGCAAGCAGCAGCAGAAGCAGAAGCGCCTGGTACACAAGGGCCAGGCCGAACTGGATGACAGCACTCGTCAGGCTGCGTTGCAGGCGCAGGCCGAGAAGGCTGCACGTGACCAGGAGCTGAATCGTCAGCAACAGGAAAAAGCCGAGCAGAAGGCCCGTACGGCGCAGATCAAGCAATTGATCGAGCGCTCCCGCCTGCCCAGGCTCGACGGCGAGGATTACTACAACTTCGTCGACGACAAAAAGGTCAAGCGCCTGCCGGTCAATACCATGGTGCGCAACAAGCTCTCCAACGGCTGGCTGGCCATCGTCCGTCATGGCGGTGCTTACGAAATCATTCCGCGCGAGGCGGCGCTGAAGATTCAGGAGCGCGATGCTTCGCGCATCGTCCTGCTCAATACCCACGTCGAAGAGCCGGATGCCGATGATCCTTACGCGGCCTATCAGATTCCCGATGACCTGATGTGGTAATGCAGCGCTCCTGCACACTGGCGTAGGGTGTGCGGTGTGCACGATTACTGCGGGTGAGCGTGGCGGCACCCTGCGAAGGTGCGCTGCGTTCAGCAGCGATTGCCGTTCAACAGCACCCGGCCGAAACTGGCGCCTGCGTCCTGTGGGGTAATGGCCAGCAACCGATCCATGCGTAGGCGCTGCTCACCATCGGCCGTGCGTACCAGGAGAAATTCCTCCTTGCTTGCCGTGGTTTCCGTGGTCAGGGCCTGACCCAGCAGGCGAGAGCCATCGACCAGTTCGATATCCAGCTGATAGCGATGCAGGCAGGCGATCTCCAGATAGTCGTAGAGATCGCAGGCCAGTGGCTGGTAGTCGTTGTCCATCGAGTCGTCCTCCGCGCTGGCTAGAGCCTAGCCGAGAAATGATTCCGACGGTTTTCTCCGTGCGATAGAAAACGCCGCAATCCGCTGCCGGGTTGCGGCGTTCTCGTTTGCGGGTGAGCCTTACATCAGCGGGATGGTGTAGCTGACGATCAGACGGTTCTCGTCCAGGTCACCGATGCTCGCGTTGGAGCGCACCATCGCATTGCGCCAGCGCACACCCAGGTTCTTCAGCGGACCTTCCTGGATGATGTAGCTGATGTCCACGTCGCGTTCCCATTCCTTGCCGCTCGCGCCGCCCACACCGTCGAAACCGTCACCGGTCACATAGCGGACGAACGCGCTCAGGCCCGGTATGCCGTAGCTGGCGAAGTTGATGTCGTAGCGTGCCTGCCAGGATTTCTCGTCCTTGCGGGTGAAGTCGAGAATCTGGATGTAGTTGACGATGTACGGATCGGTCTCGGTCAGGAAGGGGAAGGCGTTGTCGCCGCCGACCTTCTGATAGCCCACGCGGAAGGTGTGGGCGCCGATGCCGGCCCAGAGGTTGATCGAGGTCAGGTCGTTGTCCAGCTTGCCACCGAGCTTGCGGCCGTTGTCCTGAGAGTCGAAGTAGGCCAGGTTGCCGCCCAGCTTCCAGTCGCCGATCGGCTGCACGTGGATCAGGTTGTACAGCTTCTGGTCGTAGATATCCTCCAGCTCGCCGTACCACAGGCCCACCGTGGTGTTGCCGCCATTGAACTTGTAGTCGCCGCCAGCGAAGTTGTAACGATCGCTTTCACCCCCGACGTTGGTGGCGGTGATGTCGACCCTGTCGGTCGAGGCGCGCTGGTTCACTTCGCGCAACTGGCCGCCATTGAGGGTCAGGCCGTCGATCTCCTGCGAGGTGATCATGCCGCCGGTGAACACTTGTGGCAGCAGGCGCGAGTCGCCAGAGGTGACGATGGGCAGCTTGGGCATCAGGCCGCCGACCTTGCCTACGGTCTTGGAGATGCGAGCCTTGACCGCCCCGCTGAACTCGGAGTACTCGTCCGGCCCTTCGTTGCCGAAGCTGTTGGGCAGCAGCCCGGTGCCTGCACGTTCGTCGGAGGAGTCGAGTTTCAGCCCCAGGCCGGCATAGGCATCCAGGCCAAAGCCCACGGTACCCTCGGTGAAACCGGATTCGGCCTTGAGAATGAAGCCCTGGGCCCATTCTTCGCGTTTCGACTGTTGTGCGGCGGTGGTATCGCGCAGGTCGCGATTCATATAGAAGTTGCGGAGTTCCAGCGTAGCCTTGCTGTCAGCGATGAAGTCCGCCTGTGCCAGGCTCGGCAGGGTGAGGCTGGCGCCCAGCGTGGCGAGAGCCACGGCGCGGGCGAGGGGAGTCTTGCTCATTATTGTTGTCTCCTCGTTGTTATAAGCAGGCCGGCCACGAAATGACCAACCCGTTACGGCGCGGTGAAATAAAGCACTTCATCTGCGAGTCGACTGTACGACTTTAGTCTGGCGGGGTTTTGGGGGGGGGGCGGTGTTTTGACGCGCGCAGGCTCTAGCACGTGCCCGACAGGCGTTTCCGATGGGCTGCCATTTATCGCGAGGCAGCCGACCGACCGGGGGGATACCGAAAAAAACGGCAACCGTTGGTCGATGATCATTAAAGCTTGCCGCCTGACTGCCGTTAACCCCGGCAGATAACCTACCTGGGAACCCGGTCATGAATCCTCTCAACTCGCTGAACTCCGCCGCCGCCCGCACTGCGCAAGCCAGCCAGTCCCAGGCCGCACGCAACACTGCCGCCGATGCGCAAGCCACGCTGGCCAATCGTCTCACCGAGAAGCTGGGTCTGCAGCCGGGTGCCCTCGCTGGCAAGCGTGACGATTACACGCCGGAGAAAGTGGCCGGGCGTG
>Ga0209699_100255_pt1 | contig 43748 bp, 33 predicted proteins | sample SynthPrep_1_END__FD_187204 | JGI IMG/M metagenome (GOLD analysis project Ga0209699, IMG submission 187204) | Synthetic microbial communities from Ohio, USA - SynthPrep_1_END_DS7_MetaG (SPAdes) (version 2) | ecosystem: Engineered > Bioreactor > Aerobic > Activated sludge | place: USA: Ohio...
GACGCGTCCAGCGCACACGTCCTCGAACTCAGTCCGAGCAAGCCCGTCGGCCTGGCCAACGGCACGGATACCGTGACCCTCATGGCCTCGGTGGCCGATGCGCAGGGCAATCCGGTGGGCGCGGGCGTCACCGTCAACTGGAGCGCCAGCTTGGGCACGATCGCAGCCACCAGCGTCACCAATGGCAAGAGCGAAACCTCGGTCGTGCTGACCGCGCCGACTTCCGCTGGCGTGGCGGCCATCGTGGCCAAGGCGGCTGGCGGCGACGCCGGCCAGACCACCTCCGTCTCCTTCACGGCCGACGCGTCCACCGCCCGCGTAGTCGCGCTCACGCCCAGCAAGACCGCCGGCGTGGCCAACGGCAGGGATAGCGTGACGTTCACGGCCACGGTCGCGGACGCCCAAGGCAACCCGGTGGGCGCGGGCGTTGCCGTTAATTGGGGCGCCAGCCTGGGCACCCTCGCGGGCGCGACCAGCGCGACCAACGCCAGCAGCCAGGCCACGATCGTGCTGACCGCGCCGACCATGATCGGTTCGGCGACCGTCACCGCCAAGTGCGCGCCTAGCCGCCAGGGGAAGAGCTTGGGCAGCGATCCCGGCAAGACGGCCGCCATTGCTTTCACCGCCGATGTGTCCAGCGCACACGTCATCGAACTCAGCCCGAGCAAGCCCGCCGGCCTCGCCAACGGCACGGATACCGTGACTCTCAAGGCCTTGGTCGCCGATGCCCAGGGCAACCCGGTGGGTGCGGGCGTCACCGTCAACTGGAGCGCCAGCTTGGGCACGCTCGCCGCAACCAGCGTCACCAATGGCAAGAGCGAAACCTCGGTCGTGCTGACCGCGCCGACTTCCGCTGGCGTGGCGGCCATCGTGGCCAAGGCAGCTGGCGGCGATGTCGGCCAGACCGCCTCCGTCTCCTTCACGGCCGACGCGTCCACCGCCCGCGTGGTCGCGCTCACGCCCAGCAAGACCGCCGGCGTGGCCAACGGCTGGGATACCGTGACGTTCACGGCCACGGTCGCGGACACGGGGGGCAACCCGGTGGGCGCGGGCGTCGCCGTTAGCTGGGGCGCCAGCCTGGGCACCCTCGCGGGCGTGACCAGCACGACCAACGCCAGCAGCCAGGCCACGGTTGTGCTGACCGCGCCGACCGCGGCGGCTGTGACGGTCGTGACCGCCAAGGCCGCGAGCGGCGACGCAGGCAAGAGCGCTTCCGTCACCTTCGCGGCCAACGTTATCGACGGCTATGTCTACTCGATCGAACCCAGCAAGAAGACCGCCGTCGCCAACGGCGTGGACACCGTGACCTACACGGCCAACGTGCAAGATTTCAGGGGCAAGCCCGTGGGGGCGGGCATCGACATCCACTGGACCACCAACAACGGCACTCTTGCCAACGCGGTCAGTGTCACCGACGCCAACAGCCGTGCCACCGTTGTGCTGACCACTTCAACCAAGGCGGGCCTGGTGACCGTCAGGGCCAAGGGCTCCGCAGGAGATGGCAGGACCGTGGACATCACGTTCCTGGCCGACCACTCCACCGCTCGCGTTGTCGAAGTCGTTTCCCCCATGGGCACCGTCCACGTCATCGGCTATCAGCCTCCCTTAATTGCCGCTGTGCACGACGCCAACGGCAATCCAGTGGGTGAGGGCGTCAAGGTCAACTGGAGCACCGATTTCGGATCGATGGCCTGGGTTGAGAGGGAGACGGCCTTTGGCGGCAAGTGCTCGTCCTCCCTGAATCCAGTGAGGGATAAGGCTGGCGTCGCCACGGTGACGGCACGGGTGGTAGGGACGGCGGATCCGGGCAAAAGCATCATCTTGACATTCCAGCGGGATGGGTCCAAGGACGCCGTTCTCAAGGTGCTCAGCAGCAAGGATGTCGGGATGGCAGACGGCAAGGACGTGGTGACCTTGAGGGCTGACGTCCGCGACTGGTGGGGGGACCGAGTAGGCGCCGGCATCACGGTCAATTGGACAACGACGGGAGGAACGTTGGCCGCGCCCACCAGCACTACCGGGGCGAACAGCGAAGCGGTGATCGTGCTGACGGCGCCGGACAAGGCAGGCGCTGTGTCGGTAACGGCCATGGCGGCAAAATCAACCAAGGATCCCGGCAAGACCGTCACTTTGAACTTTACGGGCGGTGGCTCTTCCCCCCGCGTGGGCAACTTCTCCGCCAGCAAGACCAGCATCCTGGCCGATGACCGCGACACCGCGACCTTCACCGCCGTGGTGCTGGATGGCAACGGCAACCTGGGAGGCGCGGGCCACGTGGTCAACTGGGGCACCGATCTTGGCACCTTGGACACGTCCGCCAGCACCACCAACGGCAATGGCGAGGCGACCGCCGTGCTGAGGGGGCCCGTCGCGGGGCTGGCCTCGGTGACGGCCAAGGCGGGGGCCGGCGATCCGGGCAGGACCGTCCGCGTGACCTTGACGGCGGACCCGCTTTCCGCGCGGGTCGCGACTCTCGCCGCCAACAGAAGCAAGGCCCTGGCCAACGGCAGCGACACCCTGATTCTCACGGCCTTGGTGGCAGATGCGCGGGGCAATCCGGTGGGCGCGGGCGTCACCGTCAACTGGAGTGCCAGCCAGGGCACGCTCGCCGCCACCAGCGTCACCAATGGCAAGAGCGAAACCTCGGTCGTGCTGACCGCGCCGACCGCCGCAGGGATGGCGACCATCGTTGCCAAGGCGGCAAGCGGGGATGCCGGCAAGACGGTCTCCGCCACCTTCACGGCCGACCTGTCCACCGCCCGCGTGGTTTCGTTCGTTCCCATGCGCACCACCAGCACCACCTTTCCAGCTGGCGTTGGGGTCAACGTAAGAGCGACCGTGCAGGATGCCTATGGCAATCCTGTCGGCGCGGGCGTCACCATCACTTGGAGCAGCGACTCCGCTATTTTGGATTTGGCTACCAGCAGGACTTCTCAGGACAGCACGGCTACCAACACTGTAAGGTATTACTCGGCCGGCACAGTCTTGGTGAAGGCCCATGCCGTAGCGGGCGATCCGGGCAAGACCCTTGCCATGAACTACGTGGCGGACCCGTCCCGGGACTACGTCACTACCTTGAATGCCAGCCAGAGTACGGGCGTGGCCGATGGCAGCAGCACCGTTACCTTCACGGCTGCCGTGCGGAACCAGTTCAACGACCCGGTGGGCGCCGGCGTCACCGTGCACTGGACGACGACGGGAGGTACCTTGGCCGCGCCCACGAGCATGACCAATGCCGCTAGCGTAGCCAGCATCGTGCTGACCGCGCCGACCGTGGCGGGCGAGGTGTTGGTGAGCGCCAAGGCAGGAGCCAATGATCAGAACAACAATTTTGCCGTGGTGACTTTCAAAAACGGCGCATCCTCTCATCGCGTCGGCAGTTCTTCCGCCAGCAAGACCCGCGTCGTGGCCAACGGCCGCGACTCCGTGATCTTCACGGCGATGGTGGTGGACGGCAACGGCAATCCTGGGGGCGAGGGCCACACCGTCAATTGGAGTACCGACCTCGGCACCCTGGATGGCGCTACCAGCAAAACCAACGCCAGCGGCGCGGCCACGGCCGTGCTGACGGCAGGGACCGCTGCCGGCCCGGCCTCGGTGACCGCCAAGGTCGGGGCGGGAGATGCGGGTGCGACCGTCCGCGTGACGCTGATGGCCGACCCGTCATCCCCCCGGGTTACCTCCCTCACCGCCAGCAAGACCTCCGGGCGGGCCGACGGGACTGATACCCTGACCCTCACAGCGACCGTGAAGGATGTCAACGGCAATCTGGAGGATGAGGGCATCGTCGTCAACTGGAAGACCGACCGCGGCACCCTGGCCGCGGCCACCAGCAGCACCAACGCTAGCGGTGTGGCCAAGGTTGAACTGCGCGCGCCTTCTTCCCCCGGCACTGCGGTGCTGTCCGCCAGGACAGTGGCGGCAGATCCGGGCAAGACCGTCCGCGTGAAATTCGAGTCAAACACCATCAACCCGCCGCCGCCATGACGGCCAAGACAGTCGCGGAGGATCTGGCCAGGCTGGTCCCAGCGTATGCCTTGGCGGCGCGCTGCTTGCCGGCGTCGTCTACTGCCTGGCCTTCCAGTCGCGCAGCGCGCGCATGGTGTTGGCCACGTGGGAATCCGGATTCATGTCCGTGTATTCATACAGGATCTTGCCTTGCGGCGAGATCACGTAGGAAACGCGTTGCGCGTATTCGGGACGCTTGTCGTGGACGGCGTCGTAGGCTTTCATGATTTTGCCGTCGCCGTCGGCCGCCACGGCGAACTTGCCGCGGCACTCGCTGACCGAGAATTTGTTCAAGGTGTCGATGTTGTCGGTCGACACGCCGATGACGGTGGCGCCCAGGGACTTGTACTCGTCGGTGGCTTCGGCGAAGTTGTGGGCTTCTATCGTGCAGCCCTGGGTGAACGCGGCGGGAAAGAAGTACAGCACCACCGGGCCTTGCTTGAGCGCCTCGTTCAGCGTGAACGTGTAGACCTTGCCGCCCAGCGAGGCCTGGGTGCTGAAGTCCGGCGCCGGGGCGCCCACGTCCAGCGCGGCCTGGGCCGACGGGCCGGCCAGCAGGCCGCAGAGCAGTAACCAGGGGGCAATGCGCTTCATCGGTATCTCCAGGAATCTCAGGGGCCGCGCGGCAACGGATCTACTGTAGCCGCGCGGGAAGCGAGGGTCCAGTCAGCGGTGCGACGGCGTTGCCCGTCCTAATCGCGTCCGGAGCCGCCGCGGCCATTGCCATTGCCGTTGCCGTTGCCGTCTCCGCGTGGTTGATCGCGCTGTTGTTGCTGACGCGCCTGTTGCTGCACCTGCTGGTCGCGCTGTTGTTGCTGACGCGCCTGTTGCTGCACCTGCTGGTCACGCTGTTGTTGCTGACGCGCCTGTTGCTGCACCTGCTGGTCGCGCTGTTGTTGCTGACGCGCCTGTTGCTGCACCTGCTGGTCGCGCTGCTGTTGCTGACGCGCCTGTTGTTGCGCCTGCTGGTCGCGCTGCTGTTGCTGACGCGCCTGTTGCTGAGCCTGCTGGTCGCGCTGTTGTTGCTGACGCGCCTGTTGCTGCGCCTGCTGGTCGCGCTGCTGTTGCTGACGCGCCTGTTGCTGGGCCTGCTGGTCGCGTTGCTGCTGCTGGCGATCCTGTTGTTGCGCTTGCTGGTCACGCTGCTGTTGCTGACGCGCTTGCTGCTGGGCCTGCTGGTCGCGCTGCTGTTGCTGCCGTGCCGGCTGCTGGGCTTGCTGATCGCGTTGCGGTTGCTCGCGCACCTGCTGCCCCTGCGGTTGCTGGGAGCGGCCTTGCTGTCCGGTAGGCATATCGCGTCCGCGCTGCGTGTCGCCGCGATTCGCGTCGTTCCGGTTTCCGCCGCCGCGGTTGTCCCGCCCGTCGCCATCCTGGGTGCGGTCGCGTCCGTCGCGTCCATTGCCCGGACGCTGGCCTTCAGGCGGCCGGCCATTGGATTGATGGTCCACGTAGGTTTGGGGCGGCCGGCCCTTGTTGTGATCGTAGAACTGAGCCCGGTTATTGCCGGCGTCGCGCGCATAGCCGCGCTGTATGTCGGTCTGCGGCGCGTGGCGTTCCTTGCGCGCGGCGAGTTCGCGCGGGTCCGCGTCGCGCCGGATGCCGGACGGGCCGCCGTGGTAGCTGACGCGGCGGTTGTCCACGTTGTTTACCACCACGTTGCGGTTGTAGACGTTGGTCACGTGCGTGATGTTCACGTTCGTGACGGAGCGGTTGTAGTAAAAGCGGTCTCGCTTCCAGTAGCCGCCCACATAGCCCAGGCCCGTATAACCGAAGCCGTAGTTGATGCCGCCGTAGAAGCCCACATGGGGCCCCCAGTAGCCGGCGTTCCACAGGTATAGGCCGTTCACAAAGCCCCAGTAGCCGGGCGTCCAGAGGGCGCCGGGATAGGGCGCCAGCACCCACGCGCCGGGCACCCAGAAGAAGCCGTAGCGGTTGCGGCTCCAGTAGCCGGGCACCCACATATAGCCGTCCGCCGGCGCGGCCGGCTGCACATAGACGGGCAGTGCCGGAGGCGGTTCGGGACTGCGATCCACCAGGGCCAGGTTGGCGTTGGCGGGATCGCCATCGTCATAGACGGGGGCGGCGGGCGCGGGCGGCGGCGCGTAGGTCTGCGCCGCGGCGCCGGCACAGGCGGCCAGCAGGACAGCCGCGACCCAGGGGCGCGGATGGAGGATCCGGGAGTAGGTATTCATGGTTTTTCCTTTGCGCAACTGGCGCGCGGATCAATAGCCACGATAGTAATAATGGGGGGCCGGGTACGCCGGGTAGTAGTAATGCGGCGTGTAATACACCGGCGCCGGCCGGTAGTACGCCGGCCTTGCGGGCACGACCACGCATCCGGTCAAGGCGCTGGCCATGGCCAGCATCAGCAACAGACTCTTCTTCATTTTGCGGCTCCTGCCGAGCGCCGGGCGTGGTTCACGCTTTTTTTGCGCTCGTCAGGATTAGGCCATAGGCCAGTCCCCAGGGTTCTGGACTGTAATCGTTCCGAAACAGCTTTCCGGTGACGGATGTTTGCGCCTGCGTGACCGTCGATGTCGTTCGTATCAATGTCCGCGCAAATGAAAGGGGGTCGCCTCGGCGACCCCCTGATACCGCGTAGCGCCGTGTTACGGCTGTCAGTTCCAGCGGCCGCCGTTGCCGGCGAGGCTGAAGCGGCCCGCGCCCATGAAGGCGATGGCCAGGCCGGTGAACAGGAACATGCCTTGCAGTTCCAGCGCCCAGCCGCCGTTGTTGGTCATGCTGCTGATTTGGCCGGAGTGGGCCAGCAGGATGGCGACTAGCATGTTGATGGCGATCAGCAAACCGCCCAGGCGGGTGTAGATGCCGACGATGAGCAGGACGGGGGCGAGGATTTCGCCGACGTAGGCGCCGTACGCGAGGAAGCCCGGCAGGCCGTGCGAGGACAGCATCCCGCTGATGCCGCCGACGCCGCCGCCGGTCAGTTTGAACAGGCCATGCAGCAGAATCAGAATACCGAGGGTCAGGCGCAGGATCAGCTTGCCGGTGTCGTCGGATTTGATCATGGTGAGTTTCTCATCTATTGGTTGAAAGGGGACCGCGGCCGTTGGAACAGGTTGCGAGCCTTTGGTTCCGCGCCCCGGTGATCGCAGACTGGGCGGCCGCCAGGGCAGGCCGCGCCATTATTGCAAAACCCGAGCAAAATCATCAAGTTTTTGTCGCCCGCCGATACTCAGAACTCTTCCAGATAGCGCATGCGGAAGCGCCGGCCCTTGATGTTGCTGTTGGACAGGCGCGAGAACGCCTGCTTGGCGATCTGGCGGTCCAGCGCCACGTAGGAGTTGAACTCGGTGATATTGATCTTGCCGACCTGCTCGAACGTCAGGCCGCCGTCGCCGGTCAGCGCGCCCAGCAGGTCGCCCGGACGCAGCTTGTCCTTCTTGCCGCCCTGGATGCACAAAGTGATCATGGGCGCGCGCAGCGGCCGGTCCGCCTTGGGCCGCAGCGTCTTGATGTCGTTCCACACCAGCGGCGTGCCCTGGTACTGCTCGATCAGGTTGGCCCAGCGCATTTCCTCGGGCGAGCACAGACTGAGCGCCAGGCCCTTCTGGTCGCCGCGGCCGCTGCGGCCGATGCGGTGCACATGGACCTCGGTGTCCTTGGTCACGTCGACGTTGATGACGGCGCTCAGGTTCTGGATGTCGAGGCCGCGCGCGGCCACGTCGGTGGCCACCAGCACGGCGCAGCTGCGGTTGGCGAACTGGATCAGGATCTCGTCGCGTTCGCGCTGTTCCAGGTCGCCGTTGAGCGCCTGGGCGCTGATGCCCTCGGCCTGCAGCCGTTCGACCAGGTCGTGGCTGCGGATCTTGGTGTTGCAGAAAGCCAGCGTGGATTCGGGGCGGAAGTGCGCCAACAGGCGAGTCACCGCGTCGAGCCGGTCCTTTTCGTCGATTTCGTAGAAGATCTGCTCGATGCGGCTGGCGTCATGCTGCGCCTCGACCTTGACCTCGGCGGGATTGCGCAGGAAACGGGCGCTGAGCTTGCGGATGTTGTCGGGATAGGTGGCCGAGAACAGCAGGGTCTGGCGCTTGCTCGGGCAATGCGAGGCGATGGCCACGATATCGTCATAGAAGCCCATGTCGACCATGCGGTCGGCCTCGTCCAGCACCAGGGTGTTCAGGCCCGACAGGTCCAGGCTGCCGCGTTCCAGGTGGTCCTGGATGCGGCCCGGCGTGCCCACCACCAGGTGCGCGCCGCGCGCCAGCGATTCGGCCTGCGGACGGGCGGCGGCGCCGCCGCAAAGGGTCAGTATCTTGACGTTGCCGATCTGGCGGGCCAGGCGGCGCAGCTCCTGGGCAACCTGGTCGGCCAGTTCGCGCGTGGGGCACACCAGCAGCGCCTGCGGCGCCAGGCGCGTGGGATCGAGCTTCTGCAACACGCCCAGGCCGAAGGCCGCGGTCTTGCCGCTGCCGGTCTTGGCTTGCGCGATGAGGTCGCGGCCTTCCAGGATCAGCGGCAGGCTTTGGGCCTGGATGGGCGTCATCTGCTCGAATCCCAGGCTCTTCAGATTGTCGAGCAGGGCGGGCAGCAGGGGCAGGGAGGTAAAGGAAGTGTCGGTCACGATAGGAGAGAGTCGCTTTCTGCCTGGGGAAGCCCCGGCGGCAAAAGAAAGGGGCGGTTGAGCGAACCGCATACGCCCAAGAGTGTAATGCCTGCGGCCGATGGGCCCGGAAACAAGAGCCGGGAATACAACGGCCGGGAATGAAGCCCCGGGTGGCGGAAACAGGGGCGGGGCGGCGCTAGGTCTCGGATTCGTAGGTGCCGGCCAGCGCCCGGGCGGCCTCCTGCATGCGCGGCAGCCAGGCGCGCGCGCCGTCGATCGACAACCGGGCCACCGGCGCGTGCAAGGCGACCGCGGCGATGGCGCGCGTGCCATGCAGGATCGGGACCGCCATGCAGACGATGCCCAGCAGGAATTCCTCGCGGTCGAAGCTCGCGCCTTCCTTCTTGATGGTGCGCAGTTCCTGCTCCAGCGCGGCCACGTCGCACAGCGTGTTGGGCGTGTAGCGCGGCAAGGGAGCCGCGGCCAGCAGCCGCTGGCGCGCCTCGCGCCGCATGTGGGCCAGGAACAGCTTGCCGCTGGCCGAGCAATGCAGCGGCACGCGCGAGCCTGATTGCAGGTTGACCCGCAGCGGCCAGGCGGTTTCGACGCGGTCCAAGTAGATGACCTCGTCGCCGTCCAGCATGGTGCAGTTGCAGGTCTCGCCGATCTCGTCGACCAGGCTGTCCAGGATGCGGTGGCGCTCGCCGCGCAAGGGCGAGTTCAGCAGGGTGTCGCGCGCCAGCGCGCTCAGGCGCGGGCCGCTGACGTAGCTCTTGCCGGCGGGTTCGCGCAGCAGCATGCCGGCGTCGACCAGCCGCGACAGGATGCGCAGCACCGACGGCTTGGGCAGGCCGGTGGCGTCCGTCAGCGCGGCCAGCGATACCGGTTGCCCCGAGCGGGCGACCTGTTCCAGCAGGGTCAGCGCGCGCAGCGCTGCGGAGGATTCGTCTTTCATCTTTCAATAATTGAAGATTCAGCGGCTTGCTGCGCATCCTCGCACGGATTTTGCAGAAAATGAAACGCCGTGGGCTGTGAACGTGCAGGTTTCTGCTGCAGTATCGGATCATGCCGGCCCAGATGCAATCCGACACCGCCGGCCTGCCAGGAGAGAGACCATGAGCAGCAAGCAACACATGACCCCCAGCGAAGCGTTTGTGGAAACGCTGGTCGCGCAGGGCGTCAAGGACGTATTCGGCATCGTCGGCTCGGCCTTCATGGACGCGCTGGACCTGTTTCCGGCGGCCGGCATCCGCTTCGTGCCCACGGTGCACGAGCAGGGCGCCGCGCACATGGCCGACGGTTATTCGCGCGTCACCGGCCGCCACGGCGTGTGCATCGCGCAGAACGGCCCGGGCATCACCAATTTCGTGACCGGCGTGGCGGCGGCGTACTGGGCGCACAGCCCGGTGGTGGCGATCACGCCCGAGACCGGCACCGCGGGCATGGGGCTGGGCGGCTTCCAGGAAACCGAACAGCTGCCGATTTTCTCGCGCATCACCAAGTACCAGGCCCACGTGAACCGGCCCGACCGCATGGCGGAATTCACGGCCAAGGCCTTCGACAATGCGCTGGCCGAACGCGGCCCGACGCAGCTGAACATCCCGCGCGACTATTTCTACGGCGAGATCGACGTGGCCATTCCGGAGCCGCGTCGCATCCGCCGCGGCCCGGGCTCGGAAGAAGACCTGGAAGCGGCGGCGCAGATGCTGGCGCAGGCCAAGTTCCCCGTCATCGTGGCGGGCGGCGGCGTGCTGTTCTCGGAAGGCCAGGCCGAATGCGTGGCCCTGGCCGAGCTGCTGGGCGCGCCGGTGGTCACCAGCTATCTGCACAACGACGCCTTCCCGGCCAGCCATCCGCTGTGGTGCGGCCCGCTGGGCTACCAGGGTGCCAAGGCCGGCATGAAACTGCTGTCGCAGGCCGATGTGGTGCTGGCGCTGGGCACGCGCCTGGGACCCTTCGGCACCTTGCCGCAGCACGGGCTGGACTACTGGCCGCAGGGCGCGCGCATCATCCAGGTGGACGCCGACCACCGCATGCTGGGCCTGGTGCGCCCGGTATCGGTGGGCATCTGCGGCGACGCCAAGCCTGCCGCCGCGGCGCTGGCCGCCAAGCTGCGAGGGCGCGAGGTGGCATGCGTGGCTACCAAGGCCGGGCGCGGCGAACAGATCGCGGCGCAGAAGACCGAATGGGAAAAGGAGCTGGACAGCTGGTCGCATGAGCGCGACGACTGGAGCCTGGACATCATCGAGCACGGCGGTGGCCGCATGCATCCGCGGCGCATGCTGCGCGAGCTGGAACGCGCCATGCCCAAGCATGTCATGGTGTCCACCGACATCGGCAATATCTGCTCGGTGTCCAACAGCTATCTGCGCTTTGACGAGCCGAACTCCATGCTGGCGGCCATGAGCTTCGGCAATTGCGGTTACGCCTTGCCAGCGCTGATCGGCGCCAAGCTCGGCCGGCCCGACCGGCCGGCCGTGGCCTACGTGGGCGACGGCGCCTGGTGCATGAGCTTCCAGGAACTGCTGACTTGCGTGCGCGAAAAGATACCCGTGACGGCGGTGGTGTTCCACAACGGCCAGTGGGGCGCCGAAAAGAAGAACCAGGTGGACTTCTACGGCCGCCGCTTCGTTGGCAGCAACCTGCAGAATCCGAACTTCTCCGAACTGGCGCGCGCCATGGGCGCGGAAGGCATACGGGTGGAGCACGCCGATCAGGTCGGCGCGGCCTTGCAGGCTGCCTGCAAGGCCCAGTCCGAGGGCAAGACCACCGTGCTGGAGATGATGGTCAGCCAGGAACTGGGCGACCCGTTCCGCCGCGACGCGCTCAAGCAGCCGGTGCGCTTCCTGGACAAGTACCAGAAGTACGTGAACCAGCCGTTCCAACCGGGCGAGGTGCCGCTGTCGATCGATCCCGCCAAGCGCTGATCGCGTAGCGTCCGTCCGGCGCGGCGGCCGCCGCGCCGGAATTCTCCCGCCAGGCGCCGCGGACTCCGCGGCAGGAGCAGACCGAAATGGAAAGCGATCGCTTGTTCGAGCCGCTGCGCAATGCCGCGCTGTCGGCCGGCCGCTTGCGCACCGCGGTGGCGTATCCGCTGTGTCCGACCAGCTTGGGCGCGGCCGTGCAGGCGCGCGACGCGGGCTACATCGAACCGGTGCTGGTTGGCCCGGCGGACAGGCTGCGGGCCCTGATGGCAGAGCTGGGGTTGCGCGAAGGCGAGCTGGATGTGGTCGACACGCCCGACGACGAGGTGCAGGCCGCGCGCGCCGCGGCGGCGCTGGCGCGCGACGGCGCCGTGCGCATGCTGATGAAGGGCAGCCTGCATACCGACCACTTCATGTCGGCGGTAGTGGCGCGCGACGCGGGCCTGCGCACCGACAGGCGCATCAGCCATGCCTTCGTGATGGCGGTGGCGGCGTACCCCAAGCTCTTCATCCTGACCGACGCGGCGGTCAACATCGCGCCCAGCCTGCAAGAAAAGGCCGACATCGCGCAGAACGCCATCGATCTGGCGCGCGCGCTGGGCGTGGAACGGCCCAAGCTCGCGGTGCTGTGCGCCACCGAGTCCGTCAATCCTGCCATGCCCGCCACGCTGGACGCGGCGGCGCTGTCGAAGATGGCGGACCGCCAGCAGATCCGTGGCGGCGATATCGACGGCCCGCTGGCCTTCGACAACGCCATCTCGCGCGAGGCGGCCGACCAGAAGGGCATCGTGTCGCGCGTGGCGGGAGACGCCGACATCCTGCTGGTGCCCGATATCGAGGCCGGCAACATGCTCTACAAAGAGCTGACCTGGCTGGCCGGCGCGGGCACCGCCGGACTGGTGCTGGGCACGCGCGTGCCCGTGCTGCTGACCAGCCGCTCCGACTCCATGCAGGCGCGCGTCAACAGCTGCGCGGTGGCTTCGCTGTACGCGCGGGCGCGGGCGGCCTGAATTCCTGCCCTGCGGCAGGCTGGCTCCAAAAAGTCCGGCGGTTTGGTACTAAGCCTGGACCGGCAGGCTGGATACGCTACCCCCAAGGCCATCCGATGAATGGTTCGCGACACTAGACATCAAGGGGTAGAACATGCGCAGCGCAAGAAAATGCCTGACCACGATACTGACGGCGCTGGCCCTGGCGGGCGGGGCCATGGCCGCGGACGCGCCCAAGCCCGGCGGCACGCTGGTGATAGGTTCGACGCAAGTGCCGCGGCACCTGAACGGCGCGGTGCAGTCGGGCATCGCAACCGCCTTGCCCAGCACGCAGCTGTTCGCCAGCCTGCTGCGCTACGACGCGGATTGGAAGCCGCAGCCCTATCTGGCGCAATCGTGGGAGCTGGCGCCAGACGGCAAGTCGCTGACGCTGCATCTGCGCAAGGACGCCGTATTCCATGACGGCAAGCCGGTGACCTCGGCTGATGTCGCATTCTCCGTCATGGCGGTCAAGAAGAACCATCCCTTCCAGACCATGTTCGCGCCAGTGGAAGCGGTGGACACGCCGGATCCCTACACGGTGGTGCTGCGCATGAACAAGCCGCATCCGGCCATCCTGCTGGCGCTGTCGCCGGCCTTGATGCCGGTGCTGCCCAAGCACATCTACGACGATGGACAGGATCTGAAGAGCCATCCGCGCAATTCGGCCGACGTGGTTGGCTCCGGCCCGTTCAAGTTCAAGGAATTCAAGCCAGGCCAGGAGATCGTGCTGGAGAAGTTCGACAAGTTCTTCCTGCCCGGCAAGCCCTACCTGGACCGGATCGTGGTGAAGATCAATCCCGACGCCACCAATCTGCTGATCGGGCTGGAGCGCGGCGACATCGGCGTGCTGCCCTTCATGACCGAGCCCACCATCCTGCGGCGCGCCAAGGACAATCCCGCCATCGTCATGACCAGCAAGGGCTATGAAGGCATAGGCGCCTTGAGCTGGCTGGCCTTCAACACGGCGCGCAAGCCCTTGAACGACGTGCGGGTGCGGCAGGCCATCGCCTACGCCACCGACAAGGGCTTCATCACCAAGGCCCTGAACGCCGGCTTCGCCACGCCCGCCAACGGTCCCATCATCGGCACCAGCCCGTTTGCCACGCAGGAGGTAGTGAAGTATCCGCTGGACCTGAAGAAGTCCGAGCAGTTGCTGGAAGAGGCGGGCTACAAGAAGGATGCCAAGGGCGAACGCCTGTCGCTGACGGTGGACTACATGCCGGGATCCGACGTGCAGGGCAAGAACGTCGCGGAGTACCTGCGCAGCCAGTTGAAGAAGGTCGGCATTGCGGTGCAGGTGCGCGCCTCGCCGGACTTCCCGACCTGGGCCAAGCGCATCGCCGGCAAGGACTTCGACATGACCACGGACATTGTCTTCAACTGGGGCGATCCGGTGATCGGCGTGCACCGCACCTACCTGTCCAGCAACATCCGCGACATCATCTGGACCAACACGCAGTCCTATTCCAACCCCAAGGTGGACCAACTGCTGGAGCAGGCCGGCACCGAGACCGACGTGGACAAGCGCCGCGCGCTGTATGCCGAGTTCCAGCGCCTGGTCACGGCCGATGTGCCCATCGATTTCCTCACGGTCATTCCGTACCACACCCTGTCGCTGAAGAAGGTGCACGGCCTGCCGGACGGCATCTGGGGCGTCATATCGCCCATGGACGACACCTACCTGCAGTAGGGCGGAGCCGCCATGACGCGCTATCTCTTGCGCCGCCTTGCCTACGCGCTGGTGCTGCTGCTGGCCGTGGTGACGCTGAATTTCCTGCTGATCCACATCTCGCCGGGCGATCCGGTCGAGACCATCGCGGGCTCCATGGGCGGCATCAGCGAAGAACTGCGGGCGCAGCTGCGCGTGCAGTACGGGCTGGATAAACCCTTTCTGACGCAGCTGGGCATCTACCTGATGCAGGTGCTGCGTGGCGATCTGGGCTATTCCTATTTCTTCAACGTGCCGGTGGCGCAGCTGATCTGGGACCGCGTGCCGGCCACGCTGCTGCTGGTGGTGACCTCGGTGCTGAGCGCGTTCGTGGTGGGCACGCTGCTGGGCACGCTGGCCGCGCGCAAGCCCAACGGGCCGCTGTCGCAAGGCATCACGCTGTTGTCGGTGGTGGGCTATTCCGCGCCGGTGTTTTGGACCGGCATCATCCTCATCATCCTGTTCGCCTCGGCGCTGCCGATCTTCCCGGTGTCGGACATGCGCTCTGCCGGCGGGCCGCAGGACGGCTGGGCGGGCGTGCTGGACGTGCTGCACCATCTGGTGCTGCCGGCCTTCACCCTGGCCTTCGTCTATCTGGCGCAGTACAGCCGGCTGGCGCGCGCCAGCGTCATGGAGGCGCTGTCGGCCGACTACATCCGCACCGCGCGCGCCAAGGGCCTGCCGGAACGCACCGTGCTCTACAAGCACGCGCTGCGCAACGGCGTGCTGCCGGTGGTGACCATGCTGGGCCTGCAGTTCGGCAATGTGCTGGCCGGCGCGATCCTGGTCGAAACGGTCTTCAACTGGCCCGGACTGGGCCGGCTGGCGTTCGACTCCGTGCTCAGGCGTGACTATCCCACGCTGCTGGGCATCCTGCTGTTCGCCTCGCTGCTGGTGGTCGTGATGAATCAGCTTACCGATCTGGCCTACCGCCTGATCGATCCCAGGATCAAGACCTCATGAGCCAGACTCCTCCCGCCGCATCCATCGCGGCCTTGCAAGGCCAGGCGGCGCGGCCGCCGGCCCGCCCATCGTACGAGGCCTTGCGGGTGTTCGCGCGCAATCCCTCGGCGCTGGCTGGCGTGCTGCTGCTGGCCGCCATCCTGGCGGTGACGCTTTTCGGGCCCGTGATCATGGCGGCGGACCCCTTCGAGATCGCGGGCGCGCCGATGTCGCCGCCGGGCGCGGACGCGCTGCTGGGCACCGACTACCTGGGCCGCGACGTGCTGACCGGCATGGTCTACGGCGGCCGCGCCACGCTGCTGGTCGGCGTGGTGGCGGCGGTGCTGTCCATGGCCATCGGCCTGACGGTGGGCGCGCTGGCGGGCTACTACGGCGGCTGGATCGACGAAACCCTGATGCGCATCACTGAATTCTTCCAGGTGCTGCCGACCTTGCTGTTCGCCATGGTGCTGGTGACGCTGTTTTCGCCATCGCTGGCGACCATCGCCATCGCCATCGGGGTGGTCAGCTGGCCGGGCACGGCGCGGCTGGCGCGCGGCGAGTTCCTGCGCCTCAAGCGCCGCGAGTACGTGCTGGCTGAGCGGGTGATAGGCGCGGGCGACGCGCGCATCATCTGGCGGGTGATCCTGCCCAACGCGCTGGCGCCGCTGATCGTGTCGGCGACGCTGGCGATAGGCACGGCGATCCTGTTCGAGGCCGGCCTGTCGTTCCTGGGGCTGGGCGATCCCAACATCATGAGCTGGGGTCTGATGATAGGCAGCAACCGGCCTTACATCCTGACCGCGTGGTGGGCGGTGACCCTGCCGGGCGCCGCCATCTTCCTGACCGTGCTGGCCGTCAGCCTGATCGGTGACGGGCTGAACGATGCGCTCAATCCCAACTCGCGGGGGCGGGCATGAACGGCCCGGTGCTGGAGGTCGATAGCCTGAGCCTGGAGTTCCAGGCGCGCGGCCGCGCGGCCGAAGTGCTGAGCGCGGTCAGCTTCGCGCTGAACCCCGGCGAGACCCTCTGCCTGGTGGGCGAGTCCGGCTGCGGCAAGAGCATGACCGCGCTGGCCATCATGCGGCTGATTCCCGCGCCGGGCCGCATCGGCGGGGGCTGCGTGCGCCTGCGCGGCGACGACCTGGCCGGCCGCGACGAAGAGGCCATGCGCCAGGTGCGGGGCAACAAGATATCCATGATCTTCCAGGAGCCCATGACGGCGCTGAACCCGGTGTACACCGTCGGCGACCAGATCGGGGAGCCCCTGCGGCTGCATCAGGGGTTGAGCAAGAGCCAGGCCCGCGTACGCGCCATCGAGATGCTGAAGTCGGTCGGCATCCCCTTGCCGGAACGGCGCGTGGACGATTATCCGCACCAGATGTCGGGCGGCATGCGGCAGCGCGTGATGATCGCCATCGCGCTGGCCTGCGACCCCGACGTGCTGATCGCCGACGAACCCACCACCGCGCTGGACGTAACGGTGCAGGCGCAGATCTTCGACCTGCTGCGCGAGCAGCAGGCGCGGCGCGGCACCGCCGTGCTGCTGATCACGCACGACATGGGCGCGGTGTCGGAAATGGCCGACCGCGTCGTGGTCATGTACGGCGGGCGGGTGGTCGAGCAGGGCGGCGTGCGCGAGATCCTGGCGCAGCCCCGCCATCCCTATACCCAGGGGCTGATCGCCTGTCTGCCCGAACTGGACCGTGAGCCCGACGATGTGCGCCCGGACTTGCCGGAGATTCCCGGCGTGGTGCCCTCCATCTGGGAGCGCGGCCAGGGCTGTCCCTTCATGGAGCGTTGCGGGCAGGCCATGGCGCGCTGCCGCGACGCGTTTCCGCCCCTGACCCGTGTAGGCGAGGGGCAGGAAGTCGCCTGTTGGCTGTATCCGGAGGCCGCGCGATGACATCACCGCAATCCCCCGCCTTGCTGTCCGTGCGCGATCTTGCCGTGCATTTCCCTATCGGCGGGCGCGGCCGCGACGGCAAGCCCGTGGTCGTGAAGGCCGTGGACGGCGTGTCCTTCGAGCTGCAGCGCGGCCGCACCCTGGCGATCGTGGGCGAGTCGGGTTCGGGCAAGACCACCACGGCCTTGTCCGTGTTAAGGCTGGCGGATCCGACCGCGGGCTCCATCCACTTCGACGGCACGGACATGACGGCGCTGAACGGCTCCGCCTTGCGCCGCATGCGGCGTCGCGTGCAGCTGGTGTTCCAGGATCCGTATTCCTCGCTCAATCCGCGCCAGCGCGCGGGCGACATCGTGCGTTCGCCGCTGGACCTGATGGGCATCGATCCCCCCGGCGGACGCGAGGCGCGCGTGGCCCGCATGTTCGAGCTGGTGGGCCTGCGGCCGGAACAGCGGCAGCTGTTTCCGCATCAGTTTTCCGGCGGACAGCGGCAGCGGCTGAACGTGGCCCGGGCGCTGGCCAGCGCGCCGGACCTGATCGTCTGCGACGAGCCGGTGTCCGCCTTGGATATTGCGATCCGCGCGCAGATCCTGAACCTGCTGCGGCGCATCCAGCGCGAGCAGGGGCAGTCATTCCTGTTCATTTCGCACGACATGGCGGTGGTGGAGCACATCTGCGACGACATCGCCGTCATGTACCTGGGCAAGATCATTGAGCAGGCCTCGCGCAATGCCTTCTTCACGCGTCCGCTGCATCCCTACAGCGTCGCCCTGATGTCGGCGGTGCCGACCGTGAAGGGCGGACGCGAGCTGGCCGCGCGCCGCGTGCGGCTGGCGGGCGATCCGCCCAGTCCGGTCGATCCGCCGCCGGGCTGCCGCTTTGCCGGGCGCTGCCCGGCCGCGCAGCCGCTCTGCGCCACGCGCGAGCCCAGCTTGCGCGAAGTCGCGCCGGGCCACCGCGTGGCCTGCCATTTCGTCGAATCCCGCGACGGCGTCCTGGTGTCGCCGTTGCAGGGATGATCCCACCCTCCGATAGAAGGACAGACCGATGACCCAGACCCGCGCCCGAACCACGATCTATGCCGCGCGCAGCATCCTGACCATGAATCCGATGCAGCCGCGGGCCACGCACGTGGCGGTGCGCGACGGCCGCATCCTGGGCGTGGGCAGCCGGGAAGACCTGGCGGGCTGGGGGCCTGCCGAGCTCGACGAGCGCTATGCCGACAAGGTGCTCATGCCCGGCCTGGTGGAAGGGCATTGCCATCTGCCCGAGGGCGGCATGTGGAAGTTCGTGTACGTGGGCTACTACGACCGGCGCGGACCCGACGGCCGGCTGTGGGAAGGCCTGAAAAGCTTCGACGCGGTGGCCGCCCGGCTATGCGAGGCCGAGCGCGCCCTGGCGCCCGGAGAAACGCTGATAGGCTGGGGCTTCGATCCGATCTTCTTCGAAGGCGCGCGCATGCGCGTGCAGGACCTGGACGCGGTGTCCGCCGAGCGGCCCGTGGTGGTCATGCATGCCAGCATGCACCTGATGAACGTGAACACGCCCATGCTGGCGCGCGCCGGCATAGACCGCGATACCGACATCGAAGGCGTGACGCGCATGGAGGACGGGCGCCCCAGCGGCGAACTCTGCGAATTCGCCGCCATGTTTCCCGTCATGCGCCTGATCGGCAGCCCGTTCCGCACCGTGGGCGTATCGGAAGAGGGCCTGCGCATGTTCGGCAAGGTGGCGCAGTGGGCGGGCGTCACCACCGCCACCGACCTGGTCAACGAGCTGGGCGACGAGGGCCTGGCGACGCTGGCCCGCATCACCGCCGAGCCGGACTATCCCGTGCGCATCGTGCCGGCCGCGTCCGCGCTGACCTACGCGGGCGATCCCGCGCGCTGCCTGGCCAAACTGGCCGATGCCCGGCGACTGAACAACGACAAGCTGCATCTGGGCATGGTCAAACTGGTGGTGGACGGCTCCATCCAGGGCTTTACGGCCCGGCTGCGCTGGCCGGGCTATTACAACGGCGCGCCCAACGGCATCTGGGTGATCGCGCCGGGCGAGCTGGACGCCATGGTCCAGACGTACCACGACGCAGGCGTGCAGCTGCACATCCACACCAATGGCGACGAAGCCACCGAGCTTGCGATCGACGCGGTGGACCGCGCCCTGCGCCGCAGCCCGCGGCGCGATCACCGCCACACCTTGCAGCACTGCCAGATGGCCGACGCGGCGCAGTTCCGGCGCATGGCCAGCCTGGGCATGTGCGCCAATCTCTTCGCCAACCACATCTTCTACTGGGGCGACGCGCACCATGCCCTGACCATGGGGCCCGACCGCGCCAGGCGCATGGACGCCTGCGCCTCGGCCGCGCGCGCCGGCGTGCCGTTCTCCATCCATTCGGACGCGCCCATCACGCCGCTGGCGCCGCTGTTCACGGCCTGGTGCGCCGTGAACCGCCAGACATCATCGGGCAAGGTGCTGGGCGAATCCGAGCGCATCGGCGTGGAAGCGGCCTTGCATGCCGTCACGCTGGGCGCGGCCTACACCTTGCACCTGGATCACCTGGTCGGCTCCATCGAGATCGGCAAGCATGCGGATTTCTGCGTGCTGCAGGACGATCCGCTGGAGGTCGCGCCGCAGAAGCTGAAGGACGTGCGCGTGCTGGGCACGGTCATCGGCGGCCGGCCTTTGCCGCTGCGGGAGGCCTGAGATGATGCCGCAGGGCGGGCCGCGCATCGCGCTGACCGTGGTGGGCGGGTTCCTCGGCGCGGGCAAGACCAGCCTGATCAATCACGTGTTGTCCCGCAGCCGGTGCCGCGCTGCGGTCCTGGTCAATGACTTCGGTCCGGTCGATATCGATGCCGGGCTGATCGCGCAACGCAGCGATCAGGTGATCAGGTTGGCCAACGGCTGCGTCTGCTGTTCGATGGCAGGCGGCCTGGACGACGCGCTGGCGCGCGTGCTGGCGCTGGATCCCTTGCCCGAATGGATCGTGATCGAGGCCAGCGGCGTGTCGGACCCGGGGCGCATCGCGCAGGTCGGCATGTCCGATCCCATGTTGCAGCTGGAGGGCGTGGTGGTGCTGGCCGATGCCGCGAACGTGCGCGCGCTGGCGGCGGATCCCTTGCTGGCCGATACCTTGGAACGCCAGCTCAAGGCTGCGGACCTGCTGGTGCTGAACAAGACCGATCTGGTGCCAGCCGCGGCATTGCCGCCGCTGCGCCAGTGGCTGCGCGCGGCGAGCGGCGGCGCCGCGATGGTGGAGACGCGGGAAGGGCGCGTGGACCTGCGCCATCTGCTGGACGAGAGCGAGGGCGCCGCGCGCCGCCTCACGCAGGAATGCGCCAGCGGCGCCTGCGGCCATCCTGGGCACGTCCATGCCGTAGCGCCCGAAGAGCCCGACCATCCGTTCCAGAGCTGGCTGTGGCGCGCGCCCGCGCTGCTCGATGCCGACCGGCTGGCCAGCAGGCTGCGGGAGGCGCCCAGGCAACTGCTGCGCGCCAAGGGCTGGGTGCGCACCGACCGGCATGGCTTGGTGCTGGTCCAACTGGCGGGCCGGCGCGTGCGTTACGACACGCAGGCCAGGCCGCCCGCGGATCTGGATGCGCCATCGCTGGTGCTGATAGGCATGCGTGGCGCTATCGACCCCGCAAGCGTGGACGCCTGGCTCGCGCCGGCCGCGGCTTGAGCAAGCCGCACGCGTCTGGTGCAAGCGATTTCCCGCTTCTGGTTCTAGACCATGCCTGGGGGCTCACTTACCTTGGATCCTGAATGCTGGCGCATGCCGCGCCCGCGTCTACCGGAGGTATGCAATGCAGAAGACCGTCACCGCGGACATGCTGGCCGAATTCGCGGCGGCCTGGAACCGCCACGATATCGACGCCCTGATGTCCTTCATGAGCGACGACTGCGTGTTCGAGACCGTGGCCGGCCCCGAACGATGGGGCGCGCGGCATGAGGGACGCGAGGCGGTGCGGGCGGCCTTTGCGGCGGCGTGGACGAATTTTCCCGATGCGCAGTGGAAGAACGGCACGCATTGGGTCGCCGGCGACCGCGGCGTATCCGAATCCACCTTCACCGGCACCGCCGCCGACGGCTCCCGCGTGGAGGCGGACATGGTGGACGTCTTCACCTTCCAGGACGGCAAGATCCGCGTGAAGAACGCTTATCGCAAGCAGCGCCCGGCCTTGCCGGCGCGCGGCTGAGAACGGACCCGCACCCAGCAACCGGAACGCAGCATGGATACTCAAATGTCCTTCCAACCTGTAGGTCCGGCCTCCGCTGGCCGGACGGCGATCAGCGCCTACAACCCGGCCTACGATCCGCTGGTGTCCCCGCCCGGCCGCGGCCAGGATTACGCGCCCACCTACTGGGTCGCGACCGCCGGCGAACCGCCCGAGGACGACGGTCCCGTCAACGGTGATATCGACGCCGACGTGGTGATCGTGGGCTCGGGCTTTACCGGCCTGTCGGCGGCGCTGACGCTGGCGCGCGATTTCGGCGTGAAGGCCGTGGTGCTGGAAGCCAACCGCGCGGTGTGGGGTTGCACCAGCCGCAACGGCGGGCAAGGCCAGAACGCGTCCGGGCGCCTGTACCGCTCGCAATGGATAGCGCGCTGGGGCTTGGCGACCGCCAAGCGCCTGGACGCGGAGATCCGCGAAGGCTTCGAATACTGGAAGAGCCTGGTGGCCCAGGTGGATTGCGATGCGCAGCCGGGCGGCCACCTGTACACGGCGCACCGCCAGAAGAAGATGGCGTTCCTGGAAAACGAGGCCCGCGTGATGCGCGAGGTGTTCGGCTATGACGCCAGGATGCTGAGCCGGGAGGAACTGCGCGAGCGCTACGTGTACGACCGCGAGGCGGTGGGCGCGATGCACGAACCGGACGGCGTGGGCGTGCATCCGCTGAAGCTTGCCTATGGCTATATGCGGCAGGCGCGGGCGCTGGGCGTGCGCATCCATCCGGGCAGCCCGGTGCTGGGCTGGCGCGCCGAGAATGGCGGCGTGCGGCTGCAGACACCCAACGGCTACGTGCGCGCGCGGCGCGTGGCGTTCGCCACTGGCGGCTACACCGCGCAGGGCGTCAACCGCCTGCTGGACAACCGCATCATGCCGGTGCTGTCGAACTCGCTGGTGACGCGGGTGCTGACGCCGGCGGAACGCGATGCCGCTGGCCTGAAAAGCACGGTGTTCATCACCGACACGCGGACCTTGCGCTTCTACTACCGCTTGCTACCCGACGGCCGCATGCAGATCGGCAGCCGCAGCGCCTTGCGCGGCGCGGATGCGCAGCATCCCCGCCATCTGCAGTTGCTGCGCGAAGGACTGGCGCGCAAGTTTCCCACGCTGGCGGGCGTGGAGGTCGACTATTCCTGGTGGGGCTGGGTGGACGTGAGCCACGACATGATGCCGCGCGTGACGCAGCCCGATCCGGCGCAGCCGGTCTATTACGCCTTCGGCTACGGCGGCAATGGGGTGGCGTTTTCGGCCCATGCGGGCAAGCGTCTGGCGCAGCGCATGATGGGCAAGGACGGCGTGGCCTGGGACCTGCCCATCTACGACTCGCCCTTGCCGGGGCATATGTTTGCACCCTTCCGCAGGCTGGGCCAGGGCCTGCTGTATCGCTGGTACTACCTACGAGACGAAATGCTCTAGGGAATGCAGGTCAGGGCCCTCGGGGGCCTTTTTGTCGCCGGCGGCGGCACGGCGGTAGCGGTCGACGACCTTGGCCAGCCTGGCGATGCCGGGCTCGATGTGTTCCGGCCGGATCGAGGTGAAGCCGACCCGCAGGAAGTTGCGCGGCGCGTCCGCGCCGTCCATGAAGAAGACGTCGCCTGGCTCGACCACCACGCCTTCGGCCAACGCCGCCTCGGACAGCTCGACGGCGTTGAGCCAGGGCGGGCCTTGCAGCCAGCAGAACGAGGATCCCGTGATGGGGATGACCTTGAAGTCAGGCAGGTGCCGCGCCAGCGCGCGGGCCAGTTCGGTGCCGCGTTCCTGGTAAGCCTGCGATTGCCTGCGCAGCAGCGAATGATGGTGGCCCAGCGAGATGAACAGCGAGAACGCGCGCTGGATATAGGCCGAAGGGTGGCGCAGCATCAAGCGGCGCAGGGCGCGCAGTTCCGCGGTGAGCTCGCGCGGGGCCACGATGTAGCCGATGCGCAAGCCCGGGGCGAAGGACTTGGCCAGGCTGCCCACATAGATCACGCGGCCGTCGCGGTCCAGGCTCTTCAAGGCAGGAATCGCGCCTTCGCCCCAGCGGCTCTCGCTTTCGAAGTCGTCCTCGATGATCAGGCTGTCGGCCTGGCGCGCCAGCGTCAGCAGGCTCTGGCGGCGTTCCGGTGACAGCGTGACCGTGGTGGGGCATTGGTGGCCGGGCGTGACGAAGAGGTAGTCGCAGCCCAGCAGATGGGTGCCGGTGCACAGCCCCTGTTCATCCACGGGCAGCGGCAGCAGGTTGCGCGTGTGGCTGGCAAAGATGTTGCGGGCGTCGGGATAGCCGGGGTCTTCCATGCCGACCACGGTGTCCTCGTTGACCAGCAGATCGGCCAGCAGGTAGAGCGCATGCTGCGCGCCCACGGTGATGACGATTTCCTCGGCGTCGGCCCAGACGCCGCGCCGCGGCAGGACCTGGGTGCGGATCTGCTCGATCAGCGCCGGGTCGTCGTGGGTGATCAGGTCGGGCGCCCAGCTGCGGATGTCCAGCACGGACAGCGCCTTGATACAGCACTCGCGCCATTCGGCGGTGGGAAACAGGTCCTGGTCGAACTGCGCGTAGACAAAGGGGTAGGGCTGCTTCTGCCAGTCGCGCGGCTTGGTGATGTTGCGCTGGCGGGATGGGCGAAAGCGCAGGCGCTCTTCCCAGCGCACGCCGGGCGTGCCGCCGTCATCCGCCGGCTGCGCGTCGGTTGCCGGCCCCGAATGGCCGCGCATCACGGTGTCGCTGACGAAGTGGCCGCTGCGTTCGCGCGACACCAGATAGCCCTCGCTCACCAGTTGCTGATAGGCGAACACCACGGTGTTGCGCGCAATGCGCAGCTGGTCGGCCAGATGCCGGCTGGAGGGCACCGGGGTGCCGGGCGGCAGGTGGCCGCTGAGGATGGCGGACACCAGCATCTGGCGCACGCACCCTTGCAGGCTCAGGTTGGGCGCGCTTTCGCGTTCGAACAGGCGCTCCCACAACACAGGCTTGAGCATCGAGGCCTGGCTGGACATGACGGCTCCTTGTCTAGGCCGCGCAGCCGATAGCGGCTGCGCAGGCGCCGTTCTTGAGGATAGAGGAGCCGGATGGGGGACGAAATGAGGGATTGCCCGGGCGCGCTTCAGACCCGTCCCTTCCAGGGGATGACGAATTTCTCCAGATAGCGCACCAGCAGGTCGAAGGCGAAGGCGAACACGCCGATCACGATGATGCCCATGATGACGGTGTCGCTGGCCAGGAACTGGGCGGCGTTGAGCACCATGAAGCCCAGGCCGCGGTCGGCGGCCACCATTTCGGCGGCCACCAGCGTGGTCCAGCCCACGCCGATGCCGATGCGCATGCCCGTGAAGATTTCCGGCATGGCGGCCTTCAGGATCACGTGCCAGACCACTTGCGCCGGCGTGCCGCCCATGGCGTAGGCCGCGTGGATCTGCTCGATCGACACCGAGCGCACGCCGGCGCGGGCCGCGATCGCCATGGGCGCGAAGATCGCCAGGTAGATCAGCAGGACCTTGGGGAATTCGCCGATGCCGAACCAGATGATGATGAGCGGCAGATAGGCCAGCGGCGGCAGCGGGCGGTAGAACTCGATGGGCGGATCGAAGATGCCGCGCGCGTAGCGGTTCACGCCCATCAGGATGCCGACGGGAATGGCGGTCACGCAGGCCAGGAAAAAGGCCCCGAACACCCGCGACAGGCTGGCCAGCGCATGTTCGGTAAGCGTGGAGTTGGCCACGCCGTCGGTCATGGCCGAGACGAACTTGTCGTACACCGCCAAGGGCGAAGGCAGGAACAATGGCCGCACCCAGCCGGCGCTGGTCACCAGGAACCAGAGCCCCAGAAGCGCCAGGCTGGTGATCAGGCTGATGTGGCCGCTATAGCCCGCGCCCGGCGCGCCGTAGACTTTGCCCGGCGCGGCGGGTTTGTGGCCGGTCCGGCCGCTAGCCATGGAGGCCTTGGGGGGAGGAGGCTCGCTCGTCGCCATAGATGATGCCAAGGACTTGTTCGCGCATGGCGATGAAGTCGGGACTGGATTTGATGCTGCGGCCATCGCGGGTCTCCAGGTAGCGCCGGTTGAAGTCCGGCGTGAAGGTGTGCGTGATGCGGCCCGGGCGGGGCGACATGACAATCAGCCGCGAACCCAGAAATAACGCTTCCTCCACGCTGTGCGTGATGAAGAAGAACATCTTGTGGGTCTGCCGCCAGATGTCCAGCAGCAGCTCCTGGATGGTCTCGCGGGTCAGCGCGTCCAGCGCCGCCATGGGCTCGTCCATCAACAGCATGGCGGGGTTGCAGGTCAGCGCGCGCGCAATGCCCACGCGCTGCTGCATGCCGCCGGACAACTGGTAGATCATGTGGCGGTGGAAGTCCTGCAGGCCCACCAGCTCCAGATTGCGGCGCGCGCGGGCGCGGCGGGTTTCCTTGTCCACGCCTTGCAGCTTCAGGCCGAACTCGGTGTTCTCGAGCACGTTCAGCCAGGGCAGCAGGGCGTGCTTCTGGAACACCACGCCGCGGTCGGCGCCGGGACCCACGATGGGCCTGCCGCCCAGCGTGATCTCGCCCTCGGTGGGCGACAGGAACCCGGCCAGCAGGCTGAGCAGGGTGGTCTTGCCGCAGCCCGACGCGCCCAGGGCCACGACGAACTCGCCCGGCTGGATGGTCAGGTTGACGTTTTGCAGCGCGATGACCGGACCGCTTTCGTGCAGGCCGGGGTAGGTGACGCTGACTTTCTCCGCGCACAGGCTTTGCGTGGCGGACGAGGACTGCATGGTCATGCCGGCTCCCCTAATTGCGATGGACTGCGCGCAGCCCTGCGTGGCGCGAGGCAGGCGGCGCCGCGCGGGCCGCCTTGGCCGCAAGCGCCCCTTACTTCTCGGCCGCCTTGGCGTACTTGTCCGTGACGTGCGGGCTGTAGTCGGCTAGGGCCTTGTCGATCTGCTTCTGGTCCTTCAGGAACTGGGCGCTGGCCGCGAAGGCGCGCGCGGCGCCCGAGTCCTTGCCGCCGCCCAGCCACACATTGGAGGCCTGTTCCTGCACGGTCGGGAAGACCAGCAATTGCAGCGCCTCGACCATGTCCTCGGGCTTGCCGCCGATCAGCTTGACGATGCTCTTGACCTGCGGCGAGTCTGCCGTCCACTTGGCGCTGTTGGCGCGGTAGTCCGCATAGGACTTGGCCAGGACGCCGGTGAAGGCGGCCATGAACTTGGGATTCTTGGCGGCCCAGGCGCGGTCGACCACGATGCCGTCGAAGGTTGGCACGCTAGCCTTGCCGATCTGTTCCGAGTCGGCAATGATCTTGCCGCTCTTGGCGATCTCGGTCAGCGCGGGCGGCCAGACGTAGGCGGCGTCGATGTCGCCGCGCTGCCAGGCGGCCACGATCTGCGGCGGCTGCATGTTCAGGATGCGCACGTCGCGCGGGCTGATCTTCCAGACCTGTTCCAGCCCCACCAGCAGATGGAAGTGGGAGGTGGACACGAAGGGCGTGGCGACGCGCTTGCCCTTCAGGTCGGCCGTGCTGTTGATGCCGGAACCGTTGCGCGCCACCAGCGCCTCGGATTTGCCGATGTTGTCCAGGATCCAGAACAGCTCCATGTCGACGCCGCGGGTGGCGGCCGCGGTGATGCCGGTGGAGCCCAGCACGCCGACCGGCACGTTGCCGGAAGCCAGCGCGGTGGAAATGTCGCCGCCGGAGGTGAACTGGCGCCAGTCCACCTGGTAGCCAGCGTCCTTCAGAGCCTTGTCGAAACTGCCGTCGGCGATCGCGGTCAGGAATGGCCCCACGATCAGCTGGTAACCGACCACCAGCTTGGTCTGGGCATAGACGGGAGCGGCCAACAGCGCGGCGGCCAGGCCGGCCAGGGTGCAGCGGCGGATGAGGCGGAATATCGCGTTCATGGAGATCTCCGGGAGGGAACGGCCGCGCTCCGGCGCGACCGGCATGCTGGAGCCAGTTTGCCCGGATGGAGCCAGAACGCTAGGTCCAGATGCCCTAATCAGTAGGAGCCAAAAAGGACCGGGCCCGCCGGCCGCACCGGCAACGCCAGGACTGGCGCGGCCGGCGCGGCGGGGCGGGCCCGCGCTATGCGCCAAAAGAGGGAGGGGGGATCCCGCTAGCGGATGAGGCTGAGGAATTCGGCCCGGGTCGACGGGTTGTCGTGGAATTCGCCCAGCATGACCGAGGTGACCATGGACGAATTCTGCTTTTCCACGCCGCGCATCATCATGCACATGTGCTGGGCTTCGATCACCACGGCCACGCCGGCGGCGCCGGTCACGGACTGCACGGCCTCGGCCACCTGGCGGCTGAGGTTTTCCTGGATCTGCAGGCGGCGGGCGTACATCTCGACGATGCGGGCGACCTTGGACAGGCCCAGCACCTTGCCGTTGGGCAGGTAGGCCACGTGCGCCTTGCCGATGAAGGGCAGCATGTGGTGCTCACAGAGCGAATACAGCTCGATGTTCTTGACCAGCACGATCTCGCGTGTGTCGGAGGTGAACAGCGCGCCGTTGACGATTTCGTCCAGGTTCTGGTCATAGCCGCGGCACAGGTGGCGCATGGCCTTGGCCGCGCGCGCCGGCGTGTCGGCCAGCCCTTCGCGGGACGGATCTTCCCCTAGTTGTTCGAGAATGGCGGTGTAGTGCTTTTCCAATGACATCGGGGACTCCTGGGGGCGGCGCTGGTTGCGGCGCTTTACTGTGTGTAGCGTAGTGCTGCAAGTCTACCTCAGGCCAGAAGAAGGGTTTCCCCGCCGGGCCGCCCCAAGGGGAAACAGCCCCCTCGGGGGGCAGCAAGCGCGCGTAGCGTGCGCGGCGTGGGGGCTACATTCCTCTGTTCTCGACGGCGTACTTGATCAATTCCGCCTGACCGTCTATGCCCAGCTTGCGCTTGATGTTCAGGCGATGGGTTTCCACCGTGCGCACCGACAGCCCCAGCGCCTGCGCGATCTGCTTGTTGGCCTCGCCGCTGGCGATGTGGCGCAGCACGTCGCGTTCGCGCTGCGTCAGCATGGTGGCTGGCGCCGTGGCCTGCGACAGGCGCACCGCCACCGCCGCGCTGAAGTAGCTGCGGCCCGCCATGACAGCGCCGATGGCGGTGACGATTTCCTGCGCCGGCTCGTCCTTCAGCAGATAGCCGCGCGCGCCCGCCTTGACGGCCTGCACCATGTATTCGGGGTTGTCGTGCATGGACAGCACCAGCACCGCGATCTGCGGGTAGCGCTCGTGCAGCAGGGCGGTCAGCTCCAGCCCGCCCACGCCCGGCATGTTCAGGTCCATCAGCGCCAGGTGCGGCAGGGTGCCGCCCTGCGGATCCTCGGCCAGGCAGGCGGCCAGGAAGGCCTGGGCGGCGGCGGCGTTGCCCGCTTCGCCCACTACCTGCAGTTGCGGCACGGTTTCCAGGCGCAGGCGCAGCCCGTCCCGCACCAGGGGGTGGTCGTCGATCAGCAGCAGCCGGATGGCGTCGGGCTTGTGGTTCATGCTTCGGGGCTCGCGGGTAGAGGGGCGGCGGGCAGCGGCAGCCAGGCCTGCAGGACCGTGCCGTCGGGCGTGGAGCGGAAGGTCAGCGTGCCGGCCAGCGCGTTCATGCGCTCGCGCATATTGCGCAGGCCGATGCCGCGGCGCGGATCCTGCTGCACCTCGGCATAGTCGAAGCCGCGGCCGTCGTCGGCGATGGTCAGGCGCAGGTCGCGCGGCGAATAAGCCAGCGTCATGTCGGCGCGGGTGGCGCCAGCGTGGCGGATGACGTTGGTCAGGGCTTCCTGGGTGACGCGGAACAGGGCGGTGGCGTAGGCCTCGGGCAGCTTCACCGGCTGCCCGGCGGTGTGCAGGCGCACGGCCAGGGGCGGGGCGCCGTCCTGGCTGGGAATGGCGAACTCCCGGCCCAGATGTTCGAGTGCGGCCGGCAGGCCCAGGTCGTCCAGCAGCGTGGGCCGCAGGTTGTGCGAAATGCGCCGGACTTCGCCCACGGCGGTGTTCAATCGGTCCAGCGCGCCGCCCAGCGGGGTGTCGATATGGGCCAGCGCGCGCGGTTCCGCCGGCAGCGCCTGCCGCAGCCGCTCCCGCGCCGCTTCCAGTGACAGCTTGATCGACACCAGCACCTGGCTGATGCCGTCATGCAATTCGCGCGACAGGCGGGCGCGCTCGTCTTCCTGCGAACGCACCAGCTGCCGCGCCATCAGCCGCAGCTTGGCGTCGGACTGCCGGTGGTCGCTGATGTTCAAGGCCAGCCCGCAGGCGGCCACGCCCAGGATGGACACGGCGGCGATGCCGGCCACCCAGGCGAACATGCTGCGGATATTGGCCTGGGCGGCGGCGTCGATGCGCTCCAGCGCCTGCTGCACGTCGTCCAGGTAGATGCCGGTACCCAGCATCCAGCCCCAGCGCTCCAGCACCACGACGTAGCCCAGCTTTTCCTCGGTCTGGTGGGTGGACGGCTTTTCCCACAGGTAATGCACCGCTTCGCCGTCCTGGCCGCCGCGCCGGGCGGCGGTCAGCAGGTTCTGGATGACGGGCTGGCCCTTGGTGTCGCGCAGCTCCCAGAGGTCCTGCCCAACCAGTTCCGGCTGGCGCGGGTGCATCAGGTTCCTGCCCTTCAGGTCGTAGACGAAAAAGTAGCCGTCATGGCCGAATTCCATCTGCGCCAGCAGGTCCAGCGCGCGCTGGCGGGTGGCGTCGTCGTCGGCCGCGGCCTGCAGGGGCGCGATGGCGCTGTAGGCCAGGTTCACGTAATGGCGCAGCTCGCCTTCCTTGCTGGCCAGCCAGGCGCTTTCCACCACTTGTTTTTCGCGCTGCGCCAGCTGCAGGCCCTGCACGTAGACGGCCACCGTGATGGCGGCGACGGCCACCAGCAGGGGCACCGCGGCGAGCAGCAGGATTTTGAGGCGCAGCTTCATAAAGGATTTGTATCAGCGCGGGTGCGCATATTGCGACGCAGCATTTGCGGCCGCGCGATAAAGGTCAGGCGAATTTACCGCCGATTTTACGATTTTCGGAAAATTATGCTGCGGCGCATTCCGTAGTAACACGTAGTGGAATTGCGTAGTTCCGCGCTTGTTGCTGCGTGGTCAAACCGAAATACTAGCGTCCGCGTCGACACGGCGCTGCGTGGACGCGCGCGTCCACCACCCCACAACAATGAGTCTGCCTTCCGCGGGACGATAAAAGCGTTTCACGCCAAAAGCATGGCGGGAGGCAAGAGGAGCACTTATGCATACCAGCAGTAAGGGACTGGGTCAGCACCTGGTCTGGCTGGCGGTTGCGGTACTGGGCGCGTTCGCGCTGGGCACCGTGGCGCTGGCCAGAGGGGAGACCATTAATGCGCTATGGGTGGTGATCGCCGCCGTATGCGTGTACTTGATCGCATACCGTTACTACAGCCGCTTCATCGCCAAGAACGTCTTCCAGCTGGATCCGACGCGCATGACGCCGGCATGGAAGCACAACGACGGCCTGGACTACGTGCCCACCAACAAGCACGTGCTGTTCGGCCACCACTTCGCCGCCATCGCTGGCGCCGGCCCCCTGGTGGGCCCGGTGCTGGCCGCGCAGATGGGCTATCTGCCGGGCATGCTGTGGATCCTGGCCGGCGTGGTGTTCGCCGGCGCCGTGCAGGACTTCACCATCCTCTTCATTTCGACCCGCCGCGACGGCCGTTCGCTGGGTGACCTGGTCAAGTCCGAACTGGGCAAGATCCCGGGCGTGATCGCGCTGTTCGGCGCCTTCATGATCATGGTCATCATCCTGGCCGTGCTGGCGCTGATCGTGGTCAAGGCGTTGACGCACTCGCCCTGGGGCACCTTCACGGTGGCCGCGACCATCCCCATCGCGCTGTTCATGGGCGTGTACCTGCGTTACATCCGTCCGGGCAAGATCGGCGAAGTGTCCATCATCGGCTTCGTCGGCCTGATGGCCGCCATCACCTTCGGCCAGGACGTGGCTGCGCACCCGGTGATCGGCCCCATGTTCGATTTCGACGGCAAGGGTCTGACCTGGATCCTGATCATCTACGGCTTCATCGCCTCGGTGCTGCCGGTATGGCTGCTGCTGGCGCCGCGCGACTACCTGTCGACCTTCCTGAAGATCGGCACCATCGTCGGCCTGGCCATCGGCATCGTGGTGGTGGCGCCCGAGCTGAAAATGCCCGCGCTGACCCAGTTCGTCGACGGCTCCGGTCCGGTGTGGTCGGGCAACCTGTTCCCGTTCCTCTTCATCACCATCGCCTGCGGCGCGGTGTCGGGCTTCCACGCCCTGATCTCCTCGGGCACCACGCCCAAGCTGATCGAGAACGAAACCCAGGCCCGCTACATCGGCTACGGCGGCATGCTGATGGAATCCTTCGTGGCCATCATGGCGCTGGTGGCGGCTTGCGTGATCGAGCCGGGCATCTACTACGCCATGAACAGCCCGGCCGCCGTGATCGGCACCACGCCCGACCAGGTGGCCCAGGTGGTGTCCAGTTGGGGCTTCGTGGTGACGCCGGCCGAGCTGATCCAGACCGCCAAGGACGTGGGCGAAAGCACCATCATCTCGCGTGCGGGCGGCGCGCCCACGCTGGCCGTGGGCATGGCGCACATCCTGCACCAGGCCATCGGCGGCCCGGGCATGATGGCCTTCTGGTACCACTTCGCCATTCTGTTCGAAGCGCTCTTCATCCTGACCGCTGTCGACGCCGGCACCCGCGCGGGCCGCTTCATGCTGCAAGACCTGCTGGGCACCTTCGCCCCGTCGCTCAAGCGCACCGACTCGCTGCCCGCCAACCTGATCGCCACAGGCCTGTGCGTGGCGGCCTGGGGCTACTTCCTGTACCAGGGCGTGGTCGATCCGCTGGGCGGTATCAACACGCTGTGGCCGCTGTTCGGCATCGCCAACCAGATGCTGGCCGCGATCGCGCTGACCCTGGGTACCGTGGTGCTGTTCAAGATGAAGCGCGACCGCTACGCTTGGGTCACGGTGCTGCCGACCTTGTGGCTGCTGGCATGCACGCTGACCGCCGGCTGGCAGAAGCTGTTCCACGCCGACCCGCGCGTCAGCTTCCTGGCGCACGCCGACAAGTACAACGCGGCGATCGCCGAAGGCAAGGTCCTGGCTCCGGCCAAGTCCCTGGGCGAAATGTCGCGCGTGGTGCTCAACGACTACATCAACGCCGGCCTGTGCGCGATCTTCATCTTCGTGGTGGTGAGCATCGTGGTGTTCGGCCTGCGTTCGGTGCAGCGTGCGCGCAACGAAAACAAGCCGACCTCGCGTGAAATGCCGTACGAAACGCTGCCGGCTCCCGCCGGCGCGGACTGAGCGGACCAGGGAGACGACGCATGCTGTTCAGCAACATGAGTTCCGCGGCCGGCGCCGCCGGCCGCTACCTGGGGCAGACGCTCCGGCTGATGGTCGGCGTGCCGGACTACGAAACGTATGTGGCGCACATGCGGCGCACGCATCCTGACCAGGAGCCGATGAGCTACGAAGAATTCTTCCGCGAGCGCCAGGACGCGCGCTACGGCGGGAAGAAACGGATTGGCTGCTGCTGACGATCAACGGCTTCGTTCGCGAGAGCTGGATTGATGATGAACCCTCCCGTAAAACGGAGGGTTTTTTCGTGGGCGGGAGATTTCAAAACGACCGTTCGCCTGCCAGCAGGAATTGCTGCTGGCGACGCTCCGGGTCCAGTCATCTGTGACGTGAAACCACGCTGAAGCCATTAGCGGCTGCGGATTCGCGCTCCGGTGCATTTTTCTGGGATATAGAAAGATTTGGTGAGCTATATAAAAAAAACTGTCTTCTCCTGGATGTGAGGTCGATGTTATTTCTTGTGCGCGCCAATCTCAATTTCGGCGTTTTTATGGTTCTTTTCAATTGGAGAAAATCATGAAAATTTCGAGGGGCGGGCGCGATGGCGTCGTGTCGTCAGTTTCCGGAATTTTGAATAGGGAAGGAGGTTGGCGGAATGAAGCCATTTATTGGGGGGCGACGGTTACGACATTCTCGATGGCGGGAGGTGCGGGGCTGCTCAGTGACCAGCTATGAGCAGCTACTGCTGACGGGTTGCGTTACCTGGGTACAAAAATAGGCGTGCTATATAAAAAATATTGATATTTTTCTGTGTGAGAATCTGGTGTTGACTTTTGTGGGCGCCACTTTTTACTTGAATTTTTTAGTGAAGACATGAATGGAGTGAGTAATGGAATCTATCAATAGTAATAGGGGTGTTGATGAATATTGGGCCCCAAGGATTTCTGGAGATGATGGGGATGACCGCGACAACACGCTATATGGAAACTATGATTACAACATCATAGATGGTAAGGGCGGGAACGATACGATATATGGGTTTGGAGGAACTGATGTGCTTATCGGCGGTTATGGTGACGATAGGTTGTATGGTGGGGATGGAGATGATCTCTTAGTGGGAGATAATACGGTAAACGGCATCGGCGGGAATGATTTTTTGTACGGAGGCGAGGGAAACGATCGTCTGTACGGTGGCTACGGTAATGATGTTTATTGGTACACCGCGAATACCGGGATCGATGTCGTCAACGATGGGCGAACCGCCGCAGAAGTGCCTGGGTATGGCGGTGGCGATGATGTGCTGGTGTTCAATGGTGCGAATTTGTCTGATCTTCAAGCTTTCAGGCTGGTGGGCAGCAATAATTTGTTGATATATTCACCAGCAGGCATGGTGGATGGGGTGGTCCAACATGGGGTGGTTATTCAGGATTTCTACCTGAATAGTAAAAGCAGCAATATTGAATATATCCAGGATGGCAAGGGGAATTATGCAACCTTGTCCGCAATGCTGGCATCTGATGATTTTTTGCATAGTGATCCCACGATTTTAGATGTGGCGGCTTGAAGATTGAATGAAAACCAATGATCAGGAGGTTTTATGGACGTTTTTTTCAATGGACAACGGTATCGTGGGCAACCCCTGCCCCTTGATCGGCAGGGAGCCGAGCCTATCCCTGAATCCCATCAGGCCATGTTGAAAGAAGCCCTTGAGACAGGGAAGGGCCTGCTGGAAAGGGAAAAGCATGTCCGCATGGGTGATGGCGCGGCCGATAACTCTCCCGAAAAGGCTTTCAAGGACATTGTCGTGAACGGCGAGACTCTGGCTACGGTGTATATAACTGGTGTTTCTTCGATGACCAGCGAGGCCATTCAAAAATTGGCAAGCCTGGGCTTAAGTCTTCCAAGTGATGGAGCTGGTATGCAGTCGGCAATGACGCGTGTGGAATTTCTGGCCAAGGCGTTGGGCGGAGAAATCAGAGATGCCGTTAAACCCAAGTCTGCGTCTTCCACTTCCTCGCCTCCTTCTTTTTCAACTTTTTCTTCATCTTTACCTTCGATTTCGCGCTTCAAGATGACATAAATAAATATGGCGCGAATCTAGAAATGAAAATTCCCTACTAAGCTCTGCTTCGGCGGGCTTTTTTTTGAAGTCTACTTCTTTGGTTGTTATTGAGAAAGGATCGCACGGGGAGAGAGATGCGATGAGCATGCGACAGTTCCAGCCAGACAATGGAGGGGGGCGCGAACTAGCGCAGGCCTTATTGACCTATCGGAGTGCGCTCGTTCATGCAGGCGTTTTTTCTGGTGTGATGGCGGTAGTTATGCTGGCGCCGACGGTGTATATGTTGCAAATCTATGATCGTGTGCTGGTTTCCGGTAATGAAGAGACCTTATGGATGTTGACGATTATTGTTTTGATGGCGTATGCAATCATTGGCGCGCTGGAGTGGGCGCGTGGGATGGTGGTGTGGAGTCTTGGCGTCGAGTTCGATAAGAAACTAGGGGCTCGCGTCTTTGATGCTGCATTTGCTGCCAATCTCAAGACTGGCAGGCTCAATGCTCTGCAACCGTTGGAAGATCTGCAGCAGCTACGCCAGTTTGCGACTGGGCCGTGGTTGCTGGCGCTGTTTGATGCGCCTTGGTCTCCGGTATATGTACTGCTGATGTTCTATTTTCATTCGGCATTGGGGTGGTTTGCACTGGGCGGTGTTTTGGTGCTGCTGGCGTTGGGATGGCTGAACGAACGGGTAAGCCGATCGCATCTGCAAAAGGCGGGGGAGTTGATGATTGCCTCGAATCGCGAGGCTCATGCCAATTTGCGCAATGCCGATGTGATCGCAGGCATGGGAATGCTCGTCAATCTGCGTCGCCGCTGGGCAGATCGGCATCAGGCGTATGTGCGTGAGCAGAGCTTGGCCCAGGTTCGCATGACCAGAATACAAGCTTGGAACAAGGCGCTGCGCCTGACCATGCAGTCGCTGGCGTTGGGCATGTGCGCGTGGCTGGTGCTGCGGCATGAAATGACAGCGGGGATGATGATCGCTGGTTCGGTGCTCTTGAGCCGAGCGCTGACGCCCATTGATCAAATCGTCGGTGCGTCGCGGCATTGGGTCCATGTAAAGGAAGCTAGGCGCCGTCTGAGCCAGTTGCTGGACGCATTTTCACCTCCGGCCGGAGGCATGGATTTTTCTCAACCGAAGGGGGGAGTGCATGTTGAACAACTATTGGCGGCGCTACCCGACAGCACGCAGCTGACGCTGCGTGGCATCAGCTTCAAATTGGAACCCGGCGAGACTATGGCAGTCGTGGGTTCTTCCGGGGCAGGCAAGAGTACCTTGGCACGTTGCCTAGTGAACGCTTGGCAACCACTGCGTGGGAAAGTGCTGCTGGACGGTGTGCCATTGAATCAATGGCAGCCGGAGACTCTTGGAGCGCTGATTGGCTACCTGCCGCAGGACGTGCAGCTGTTTGCTGGCACTGTGGGCGAGAATATCGCTCGCTTTAATGTGGCGGACGAATCCAAGGTGATTGCTGCAGCCGAGATGGCTGGAGCGCATGAATTGATTCTTCAATTGCCAGAAGGCTATCAAACCCAGTTGGGCGAGAACGGCAAAGGGCTGTCGGGCGGACAGCGGCAACGCGTAGGCTTGGCACGTGCGCTCTATGGCAAGCCGTGCTTGGTCGTACTTGATGAGCCCAATGCCAATCTGGACGAAATGGGCGCCGCCATGTTGACACAGGCTGTGGCCCGCATGAAGCAAACGGGTATCACGTTGATCTTGATCACTCACAAGTCGAACATTCTTCGGCAAGCAGACAAGATGCTTGTGTTGCATGCCGGCGCACAGGTTGATTTCGGTTCCTCAGCCGAGGTGATGGCGCGCAGGCAACGAGCCATATCAAGTACTTCTCGTCAGTGAAGAATGCTCTCGAGTATCGGGCTCTGATGTTCTATTTTCGGACGTCAAGATGAGGTTATTTTCTTGGGAAAATATGGCAGATCTTCCGAGTGGCCAAATTCGAGTTAAGAATGATCTGCCGCATGACTCGCGCCGGCATGTGCTTCTGGGGTGGTTGATCATATTAATCGCCGTTGTCGGATTTCTGGGATGGGCTGTCCTAGCCCCGCTGGATGCGGGCGTGCCGATAGATGCAAAGGTAGCAGTTAGTGGGAACCGCAAGGCAGTACAACCACTAGTAGGTGGGAAGGTGCAGCGGATACTGACAGCAGAAGGTGCGCGCGTACAGGCAGGCGAGGTTCTGGTCGAACTCGACTCCACCTTGGCCGCCAACCAACTTGATTCATTGCGCTTTCAGTATTCGAGTGGTTTGGCAGTCGAGAGTCGTCTTGCGGCCGAGCGTGATGGGCTATCAGATATCCACTTGAATGCAAAACTATTGCTTGCACTGCAAGAAGGTAATTTGCAAGTGGACGAAATGGTTCGGGTCCAGCAACAATTGTTTGGCACTCGCATACGCGCTCAGCAAGCGATGTTGGAGGGGCTGGAAGCCGCCTTACGTGGCGCGCGTGAGCAGCGCGGCAGTGTGCAACGTATTCTGCGCTCGCGCCAGGAGCAGCGCATCACCTTTGAACGTCAGCTTGAAAGCCAACGCATCTTGGCCGACGAGGGGCTGCTGGCGCGCAATCGATTGCTGGAAGCGGAGCGGCAGTATTTACAGCTACTTGGCTCGGTCGCGGACGAGCAAGGCCGCTTAGGTTCATTGGAAGCAACCGTGCAGGAGTATCAGTCAAGACTGATTTCCCAACGTGAGGATTATCAAAAGGAGGTGCGCGTCGAGTTGAGCGAGACGCGTACTCGCGTATCCGATCTGCAATCAAGATTGGCTAGTGCGGAGTACGAAATGGCAAACATGGAAATAGTGGCGCCGACGACAGGCATTGTAACGGGGGTGGCGGTATTTACCCAGGGAGGCGTGGTCAGGGCTGGCGACAGGCTCATGGACATTGTGCCGTTGGACAAGCCGCTGATGGTGGAGGGGAGACTGCCAGTGCAGGAAGTGGATAAGGTCCGTGCAGGTCTGTCTGTGGATCTGGAGTTCATGGCTTTCAACCGCGCCGTCACTCCAAAAATGGCTGGGACTGTGACGACAGTGTCTGCCGACAGAGTGGATGACTCGCAGGACAGGCCGTATTACCGCGTAGAAATCGCCGTGGATGAGCTCCGGGAGCGAGAGTTGGCGCCTGGACTGAACCTGCAGCCGGGTATGCCGGTAACTGCATTCATCAAAACGGGAGAACGAACACTGATGAGTTACTTGCTCAAACCGCTGCGCGACCGCAGTCGTCTCGCCTTGATAGAGAAGTAAATGATGCAAATGGCGAAACGACTAGGAATGGGTCGGGATTCTCGTTGGCGGGGCTGCTTTCGGCCAAGCCAGATGCTACAGGCCCATGCCAGTGTGGTGCTAGGGGCATTGTTGCTTGTAGTCACCACGTGGCCAATTGAAGGAACAGCTCAATCCCTATTGCAGGAACCGCCATTATTCTTGCCGCATGAGTCCAGGGTTCCGCAGCAGCCAGAAATGAAATCGGCCCGGCAGGCAGGGTGGCAGCAAGAGGATCGTCCCGCGCTTGATTTGGTGCACGCCTATGAGCGCATGCTGCAAAGAAACCCGAAGGTGCATGCGGCGCGGGCCGCCCGGGACGCCGGGCTGGATGCCAGGAATATCGCTCGCGCAGCTCTATTGCCGCAGGCTTCAATCAACTATTTGCGCAATCGCACGCAGCGGACGGAGTATGTCGTACGGCGCAGCGGCGTGCCGTGGATTCCTGCCCGTAGCTATACGGATGAAGACCGATTCTACGGACAGCGCACTGGTCTGACGATTGAGCAGGTACTGTTCGACTACTCCGCTATCAGTGCTTATCGCGTGGGTGAAACTCAAGCGGCTTATGCTGAAGCTCAATACCGGCTGCAATTTCAGCAGCAGGCGATTACCTTGATCGAGGACTATTTAAACGCAGTGCTGGCGCGAGACCTGCTGGAGCTCGCCCGCCATCAACTGCGCGCCTATGAAATCATGCTGCGCGACAACGAACGGATGCTGGCTCAAGGCGAGGGTACCCGGATCGATGTTCTGGAAACTCGTGCGCAACTGGGCACCCTGCGTGCGCAACTGGTGGTTCATGAGAATGAACTGGCGGATCGGCTGGAGGAGCTATCAATACTTGTGGGCGAGCAGGTACAAGCGCCCCAATTGATGGCGATCAACCTGAATACCAGGCAGTTCTTCCTTCAGGGCGTGGACCAATCGGCGTTACTGGATTCTGCCTTGCAGCAGAGTCCGGAGGTACAGACTGCGCGATTGGCTGAGAGCTACAACGACTTGGTTATTGAGCGTGAGAAGGGGCGGTTCATGCCTCGCGTTTCGCTCTATGCTACGCACGAGCGCATAGATTCGGATAGCGTCAATAATCGGGGACGGGATTACAAGAGCAATACGATTGGCCTGCAGATTTCGATTCCGATCTTCAACGGTGGTTCAAGCTACTATGCCACGCGTCAGGCCTACAACCAGCGAGCACAAGCCAGCCACGAATTGCACGACAAGAGCAACAGCGCTGCCATGCTGCTTCGGAAATACTACTTGGTCTGCATTACCAGCATGCAGCGCATTCGCACGCTGCGCGAGAACGTCGCTGATGGTGCCTCTCTGGTTGTTGCGCTGCGTCGAGGCGTACTCGGCGGTGAGCGGATCAATTCCGACGTGTTGAATGCCGAACATCGCGCCTATCAGGCTCGGCAGGAATTACTGCGCGCCTTTGTGGAATTGTTCCTGGCCTATTCAAAAGTACAGTTCTACGCGGGGAGATTTTCTGACGAGGACTTGCTGGTATTGAGCCAGCAGTTGGTAATGTAGGAAGAGGCCAGGATTCTGCGCCTGGGCGGGGGCTAGGCCCGCGGGCTTCCCGCCTTCCTGCGCAACTTCTCCGCGTAAACCACCAAGGGAACCGCCCCAATGGAGCACAGCGACATCGCCAGGAATCCCCCTGGCGCATAGCTGCGGTACAGCGCGCCTCCCAGCTGGATGCTGGCGAACATGAAGACGCCGCCGGACAGCAGGGCATAGAGTGCAATGGCGGAGGTCTTGATGGCGGCGGGCACGTGACGCGTGATGTACCACATGATGGCGGCGTTGTTGCCTGCCAGGGTGAAGCACTGCAGCAGCTGCAAGCCACCGATCAGCGCGGGATCCGTGGTGGCGGACAGCCCCGCCCAGCGGATCGCGGTCATGACGGCGGACGCCAGGATCAGCCATTGGGCGCCCGTGCGGGCCAGAATGCGGGGCGCCAGGAAGAAGAACAGGACCTCGCTTGCGACGCCCACCACCCACAGCATGGAAATCAGCGTGGTCGACAGGCCGCTGGCGCTCCAGTACAGCGTGGAGTAAGAATAGAGAAAGCCGTTGCTGGCCTGGACCAGCGAGGCCGCAGCGATGCACATCAGCAGGGGGCGGTCGCGCAGGACTTCGAGCATGGGCAGGCGCACCGTTGGCGCGGGCGCTTCGCCGGCGGCGGGGCGCGCCGCCTGGGGCAGCAGCCGCACGCAGGCCAGACAGGCGATGATGAGCAGGATCGACAGCCACATTACCCAGTCGGTGTCGAAGGTCTTGATCAGGTACCCGCCGGCCACGGTGACGACGGCGAAGCCCAACGAGCCGCAGGCTCGCATGACGGTATAGGAATTTCCCTGGCCCCGGCCGCTCGCGATGGCCATGCGGTCCATCAGCGGCAGCACCGCCGGGAAGACGGCGTTGAGCAGCAGGGTGATGGCCAGCAGCCAGGCGGGCGTGCTGCTGAAGGGATAGCAGACGAACAGCACCAGCGACGCGGCCAGCGCCGCGGCGATCAGGGCATGCGCGCGGCCGGTCTGGTCGGCCACGTGGGCGACGACTGGCGTGGACAGGATCTTGGGCAGGAAGGACGTGGCGACAATCAGGCCGATGAGGGCGGAGTCCAGGCCGCGGCTGGCGAACCACAGGGGCAGGAAGGGGATGCTGACTCCCTGCAGCCCGTAATACAGGAAGTAGAACCCGTGCAGGGCGATGGCGCCTTGCCTGGCGTCGGGGTTGCCGCGCATAGCAATGAATGGATCCGGCTGAATTGACGCGGCGTAGCATACTCCTAGCCGGGCCGGATTTCAGGAGAGGCGCCGTCTTGATGCCGGGCATGGCCAAAGAAGAGGCGGCTCCTTGACCCAGGACATTGGCAAAAATGCGCGGGCGGATTTACGCTAGCGGAGTCGCGGCGCGTACAAGCGGCGCCGCGCGTGCGTTTTCACCATCATTCCTAGGAGTTGCGACCCATGGCCAAGAAACTGGATGAGAAGACCACCAAAACCCTGAAAGAGCGGCGCAAGCGCCCGCTGGCTACACCGACCGACTTGGCGGCGGCCGCCACCAGGGATATTTCCGCCGCGCTGAACCAGATACTGGCCGACGTGTTCGCGCTGTATCTGAAGACCAAGAACTTCCATTGGCATGTCAGCGGCCCTCATTTCCGCGACTACCACCTGCTGCTGGACGAGCAGGGCGACCAGTTGTTCGCCATGACGGACCCGCTCGCCGAGCGCATCCGCAAGATCGGCGGCACGACGCTGCGCTCCATCGGCCACATCGCGCGTTCGCAGCGCATCTCGGACAACGACGCGGATTACGTGCAGCCGCTGGACATGCTGGCCGAGCTGCGGGAAGACAACAAGGTCCTGGCCGCGGCGCTGCGCGAAGCGCACAACATCACCGACGAGCACCGCGACATCGCCAGCTCCAGCCTGATTGAGAACTGGATCGACGAGACCGAACGGCGCACCTGGTTCCTGTTCGAAGCCAGCCGGGAAGGGGATTCGACGGGCCATTGAGGCCGCCGGCGAACCCTGCGCGTCCTGGCCTGGCCAGGCCGCGCGGCCGGGTTCCGCGCCTTAGAACGACGCGGTCATCGTTGCGTAATAGGCGCGGCCCGGTTCGTTGTAGGTGGCGGCTCCGGCTTCGCCCGCGTTGCCTTCGCGGTAGAGCTTCTTGTCCAGCAGGTTGCTGACGCCGACGCGGAACCGCAGGTTCTTGTTGACCTCGTAGCCCGTGCTCAATCCGACCAGGGCGTAGGGGCTGACGCTTTGCAGCCCCTGGCCCGTGATGGTTTCGCCGCGGCGCGGGTTCAGGGTCGGGGCTTCCTGCTTGCCGTAGTAGGTCAGGTTGGCCTGGAACGACAGTTTTTCGGTGGCGAACCAGTCCAGCGTGGAGTTGATCGTGTACTTCGGGATGATGCTCAGGGGTTGGCCGTTGTCCTTGCTTTCGCTCTGGATCATGTAGGTGAAGTTGGTGTTCCAGTCCAGGCTGGGCGCCAGCGGAATGTAGAGATTGCCTTCCAGTCCCTCGACCACGGCCTTGCCCGAGTTGCTCCATTGCAGCACGCGCGCGCCGTTGGTCAGGCGATAGGCGATATCCGTGCCGGCCACTATCTTGTTCTTGTAGTCGTTGCGGAAGTAGGCCGCGCTCATGCGCCAGCTGCCGGGGTCGTACTCGAAGCCGATTTCCTTGTTGACGCTGGTTTCGGGCGACAGGTTTTCATTGCCCACCAGATAGCAGCCGTTCTGGTTGGCCTGCGACGCCAGGCAGCCGAAGCCGCGGCTGTACATCAGGTAGTTCGGATTCGACTGATACAGGTTCGGCGCCTTGTATGCCCGCGCGATGCCGCCCTTGAGCTTGAAGGTTTCGGTGACCTTATAGGCGGCGTTCAGGCTGGGACTCCAGTTGTTGCCGAACTTCTCGTTATGGTCGAAGCGCACGCCCGGCGTCAGGGTGGTGCGTTCTCCTGCCTCGATGTTGTCCTCGACGAACAGCGCATAGCTGTTCTGCGTGGTCTTGGGATCGCGGTTGCCGGAAGCCACGCCGCCGATGACGCCGCCCGTGTAGGTCTGGCGCAGGCTGGCGGGATCGTCCAGGGATTCGCGCAGCCATTCGACGCCGACGGTCGCGACCTGCTCGAAACCGAGCTTGAACGGGACGTTGACCTCGCCCGCCGCCCGCAGGTTTTTCAGGCGTGAGGTGGACCAGCCCAGGTCCATCGGGCTGCCTTCGCCGCTGCCGGCCAGACCTTCGTTCTGGCGCGCGTTGCGGGTGTAGTCATAGCCCATCGAGGCGCGCGAGGTGCCCCAGTCCCAGGTGCCGCGATGGGTCAGGCTCAGGCTTTCCCGATAGAGCACATTGGTTTCCTTGCCGTACAGGCTGTCGGTGAACTTCGAAGTGGAGTTCAGCATCGTGTCGCCGGCATAGAGGTTGCCCTGGCGGCTGAACGCGGCCTCCAGGTCCAGCGTGTTGCGGTTGTCGGGGCGCCAGGAGAAGACCGTGTTCAGGTCCTGGTTGATCACGCCCTCGCGGCCGGCCGATTCCGCCAGGCCGTCGCCGTTGAGCAGCGAGCGGCCGGCGTTGATGTTGCGGGCGTCGGGGTTGGTCTTGTTGTAGTTGCCGTAGAGCCGGAAGCTGAGGGTGTCGCTGATCGGGCCGCTCAGGCGGATGCCGACGCGGTTGGTGTTGCCTTCGTCGCTGTTCTCGGGCTGGTTCAGGTAGTAGGTCAGCGAACCGCTGAGTTTGTCGGTGGGACGCTTGGTGATGATGTTCACCACGCCGCCCATCGCGCCCGAGCCATAGCGCGCGGCGGCGGGCCCGCGCAGCACTTCGATGCGCTCGACTTCTTCGGCAGGCACCCAGTTGGTGTCGCCGCGGGTGTCGCGGTCTCCGCTCCAGCCATAGCGGATGGCGTTGCGGGAGGTGGCGGGTTTGCCGTCGATCAGGATCAAGGTATTTTCTGGCCCCATGCCGCGAATGTCGACCTGGCGGTTGTTGCCGCGCGAGCCGCTGGCGCTGTTGCCGGTCAGGTTGACCCCGGGCTCGCGGCGGATGATGTCCGACAGGTCGTTGGTGGGAGGACGACGGGCGATTTCCTCGGCCGTGATCACCGAGACGCCCAGGGCTTCCTTGACTTCCTCTTCGGCGGTGCCGAGCACCTGGACGGTAGGGAACTGCTGGATGCGGGAATCATCCTGCGTCGAGGATGTCTGCGCGGAGGCGCCGGCGGCATAAAGCACGCAGAACAGCGCCGCGGCGGCGTAGTTCAGGCGTTGGTTGGACAGGGACAGCACGAAGTTCTACTCCACGGGCGGCGCGGCATACGGAC
>Ga0209699_100256_pt1 | contig 43452 bp, 23 predicted proteins | sample SynthPrep_1_END__FD_187204 | JGI IMG/M metagenome (GOLD analysis project Ga0209699, IMG submission 187204) | Synthetic microbial communities from Ohio, USA - SynthPrep_1_END_DS7_MetaG (SPAdes) (version 2) | ecosystem: Engineered > Bioreactor > Aerobic > Activated sludge | place: USA: Ohio...
GTCTCACGCAGTTCGCTCAGATGCTGGCGCGAGCAGTCCAGCACCAGACGCGCGTAGAGCGCCTCCTTGCTGGAAAAGTGCTTGTACACCGTACCCTTGCCGATGCCGGCGTGACGCGCCACTTCGGCAATGGTGACGCGATCCCAGGATTGTTCCTGAAATAGCTGGCGAGCGGATTGCAGCAGGGCGTTTTCCCGCTACTGGAAGAGTTGATCCTGGTAGCGCATGACTGTTCCGAGTTTCGTGACCGGTAGTCATGCTATGACTGTTGGTCACGATGCGGCAATACGGGAGTTGTAACAAGGCAATTGGCGGGTAGCCGTTCACTGCCTCATTCACCGCAAGGCGGAGTTCCTACAGGGATACGTGTAGGAGCCCCGCCCCGGGGCGAAGCTTCTAACCTATCAGGCGATGAAATGCGTTGCGTCGATGGCGGGTTACGCCGCAACAGACATTGTGGTGATTGCGGATGGTGGCACGCGGCTAACCCGCCCTACGATTGCGCAACTGTAGGAGCCGGCTTGCCGGCGATGCTTTTCTTCAAGCGGGCTGATGATTGCCGAGGGCAGGATCGCCAGCAAGCTGGCTCCTACATACTCACCTTTACCTGCTTAACTGGCTGGCACTTTGAGCACTGCGCCTCTGTCTTAGCGCGCCACGCTGACGCCTTCGAGGCTGGCGAAGGAGGTGTCCTTGGCGGTGAGCAGGAAGTCGCGCATGAACGGCGCGTCGAGCATGTCGGTGCGAATCGCCGCGTAGAGCGTGGCGAACAGCCCTTTTTCGCCCAGGCGCTTGGCGCTGACGTAGCCGCGCGAGCTGTACTCGTGCAGCGCCCAGTTGGGCAGCCCGCACACGCCACGGCCGCTGGCCACCAGTTGCATCATCATCACCGTCAGTTCGGAGGTGCGCACCTGCGCCGGCTCGATATCGTTGGGTTCGAGAAAGCGCGTGAAGATGTCCAGGCGGTCGCGTTCCACCGGGTAGGTGATCAGGGTTTCCGAGGCCAGGTCCTGAGGCTGGATGTAGGCCTTGTGCGCCAGGCGGTGCTGATTGGCCACGGCGAGCATCGCCTCATAGGTGAACAGCGGCACGTAGGTGATACCGGCCAGCTCGATGGGGTCCGAAGTCACCACCAGATCCAGATCGCCCCGGGCCAGGGCCGGCAGCGGGGCGAAGGAGAAGCCCGAGGCCAGGTCCAGCTCCACTTCCGGCCAGGCATCGCGGAACTGGTCGATGGTCGGCATCAGCCACTGGAAGCAGCTGTGGCATTCGATGGCCATGTGCAAGCGGCCAGCGGTGCCACCGGCCAGGCGCGCCAAATCACGCTCCGCTGCTTGCCGGCGCTGCGCTGGCGAGCCTTTTCAGCATGCCGAGCCTGGCTTTGACCCTTGATCAGGCCCTGGCCCTGGCCGGTCGTGAAGCCCCAAACCTGATGGCGCGCGCCGCCGAACTGGATGCCGCACGCCAGGCCGCAGTGCCTGCGGGCGAGCTGCCCGATCCGAAGCTTCTGCTGGGCTTACAGAACCTGCCTATCGAGGGCGAGGCGCGCTGGCGCCTGGATGCCGAGCCCATGACCATGGGCATGCTCGGCGTTATGCAGGAGGTGCCTAACCGGGCCAAGCGCAGCGCCCGAGTGGCACTGGCCCAGGCGGGTATCGATTCGGCCGCGGCGCAGGTGCAGATCGAGCGCCTGCAGGTGCAGCGGCAAACCGCCCAGGCCTGGATCGCCGCCCAGGCCCTGGAACAGCGCCTGCAACTGTTCCAGGGTTTCTACGAGGAAAATCGCCTGCTTGAACGTGCGGTGCAGGCCCGCCTGGCTGCCGGCCTTGGGCAGAGTGTCGACAGCCTGGCCGCGCGCCAGGAAGCCCTGGTGCTGGCCGAGCGTGAGGACGAACTGCAGTTGCAGCGCAGCCAGGCGCGCGCCGTTTTGCGCCGCTGGGTCGGATCGGCGGCCGATGAAGCCTTGGTGGGACAACTGCCCGATTGGCCAGTGGAGGTGAGCCGTTACCAGCATGCCTTGCAGCAGCACCCCGAATTACAGGCCTTCGCCCCGCAGACCCGTGAGGCCGAGGCACGGGTGCGTTTGGCTGAAGCTGACAAGCGTCCCGACTGGAGTTGGGAGCTGGCCTATCAGCAGCGCGACCGTGCCTTCGGCGACATGCTCTCGCTGCAGCTGAGCATCGATCTGCCGGTATTTGCCGGTAGCCGGCAGAACCCGCGGATTGCCGCCCAGCGTGCCGAGTTGCTGGCCCTTGAGGCCGAGCGCGAGGCACTGTGGCGCGAGCATGCCACGCAGTTGGCGGTGGAATTGGCCGAGCATCGACGCCTGCAGCGCGCCTTTGAGCGCAGCCGCGACAGCCTGCTGCCCCTGGCCGAGGAGCGGGTACGCCTGAGCCTGGCCGACTATCGCGCTGGCAGGGGTGAGCTGGCCACGCTGATCGCCGCCCGCCGCGAGCAAGTAGAGGCGCAGCTGCGCCATCTGGATTTCGCCGAACAGCGGGCGCTGGTCAGTGCGCGCCTGCATTTTGCCTATGCCACCAACCTGGAGAGCGGCCAATGAGCCAGCGAGTGATCAAGTCCATGGGGCTGGTTGCCCTGATCGTTGCGGGTGCGGCCCTGGGTTACTGGGTCGGGCGTCAGGACCATGCCATGCCGAGCCAGCCCAGCACCGAGAGTGAACGCCAGGTGCTCTATTGGTACGACCCCATGTACCCGCAGCAGCGTTTCGACCAGCCGGGCAAGTCACCCTTTATGGATATGCAGCTGGTGCCGCGTTATGCCGATAGCGGCGCCAACAGCGAGCCGAGTACGGCCATGCAGGTCGACCCCCGGCTGACCCAGAACCTCGGCATGCGCCTGGTCACTGTGCTGCGTGGGCAGCTGGCCAACGAGTTGGATGCGGTCGGTACCCTCGGCTATGACCAGCGCGCCGTGGTGCTGCTGCAGGCGCGCAGCGCCGCTTTCGTCGAGCGGGTATATGAGCGGGCACCCGAGGATCTGCTGGCAGCCGGCACGCCCCTGGTCGACCTGCTGGTGCCCGAGTGGCTGGCGGCCCAGGAAGAGTATCTGGCGCTGCGCAGTCTTAACCAGCCGCAGCTACTGGCAGCGGCGCGTCAGCGCTTGCAACTGGTCGGCATGCCGGCGGCCTTGGTCGCTCGGCTCGAGCGCAGCGGCCAGGTCCAGCGGATCTGGACGGTGACCAGCCCGATTGCCGGGGTGCTGCAGGAGCTGCAGGTGCGCGAGGGCATGACCCTCAGCGCCGGGCAGAGCCTGGCGCGAGTCAATGGCCTGGATCGGGTCTGGCTGGAAGTGGCGCTGCCCGAGGCGCAAGGCAGCGGGATTGAGCCCGGGCAGCCGGTCGAGGCCCTGTTGCCGGCGCTACCCGGCGAGGTGTTGGCCGGACGCATCGAGGCCATTTTGCCCGAAGCCAATCTGGACAGCCGCACCTTGCGTCTGCGGGTGGTGCTGGATAATCCCCAGGGGCGCCTGCGCCCCGGTATGAGCGCGCGGGTGCGCTTGGGCCAGACGGCCGCTGCAGAGACTCTGCTGCTGCCCAGCGAGGCGGTGATCCGCAGTGGTCGGCGCAATCTGGTGATGCTGGCCGAGGGCGAAGGGCGCTACCGGCCCCAGGAAATTCGCACCGGGCGTGAGCAGGGCGAGCGCATCGAGGTGCTGGAAGGCCTGAGTGAGGGCCAGCAGGTGGTCGCTTCCGGGCAGTTCCTGCTCGATTCCGAGGCCAGCTTGCGCGGCATGCTGGTGCAGGAACTGGGCGCACCGGCGACCGAGGTCAAGCTGCAGGAAGCACTGCATGAAGCCGAGGGGCAGATCGACGGCATCGAAGACGATGGCGTGATGCTCACCCATGGGCCGTTCAAGACCCTGGGTATGCCGGCTATGAGCATGCTGTTTCCGGTCGCCGATGAGGCGCTGCTGGAAGGTTTGCAAGCCGGCGACCGGGTGCGGGTCGGGGTGCGCGCCGATGACGAGGGTATGCGCATCGAGCGCATCGAGCGCCTGGCACCCGTGCCCGAGGACAACCACCGCCATGACGGCCATCGGGAGGCACAGCCATGATCGCCGCGCTGATTCGCTGGTCTCTGGCCAACCGCCTGCTGGTGCTGCTGGCCAGCCTGTTCGCCACCGCCTGGGGCGCCTGGTCGGTGCAGAACATCGCCATCGATGCCTTGCCGGATCTGTCCGATACCCAGGTGATTATCCGCACGCCTTATGCAGGGCAGGCCCCGCAGATCGTCGAGAATCAGGTCACCTATCCGCTGGCCAGCGCCATGCTCTCGGTGCCAGGAGCCAGCACGGTGCGCGGCTTTTCCTTCTTCGGTGACAGCTTCGTGTATGTCCTGTTCGAAGACGGCACCGACCTCTACTGGGCGCGCTCGCGGGTGCTGGAGTACCTCAGCCAGATCCAAGAGCGCCTGCCGGCCGGGGCCAAACCGGCCCTGGGGCCGGATGCCACCGGAGTCGGCTGGATCTACCAGTACGCCCTGGTCGATCGCAGCGGCCAGCACGACCTGGCGCAGCTGCGCGCCCTGCAGGACTGGTTCCTCAACTTCGAGCTCAAGGCCCTGGCCAATGTCGCCGAGGTGGCGAGCATCGGCGGCATGGTCAAGCAGTACCAGGTGCTGCTCGACCCGATCAAGTTGGCCAGCCGCGGCATCAGCCAGCAGCAGGTGGCGGCGGCCATCGGCGCGGCCAACCAGGAAAGCGGCGGCAGCGTGCTGGAACTGGCCGAGGCCGAATATATGGTGCGCGCTTCCGGCTACCTGCAGAGCCTCGCGGACTTTCGCGCCATTCCCCTGCGCCTGGATGGCGGCGGGGTGCCGGTGACCCTGGGCGAGGTGGCGCATATCCAGCTCGGCCCGGAAATGCGCCGCGGCATCGCCGAGCTGGACGGCGAGGGCGAGGTGGTCGGCGGTGTGGTGATCCTGCGCAGCGGGGCGAACGCGCGCAGCACCATCGACGCGGTCAAGCGCAAGCTCGACGAGCTGCAGGCCAGCCTGCCCGAGGGTGTGGAGATCGTCACCACCTACGACCGCAGCCAGCTGATCGACCGCGCGGTGCGCAACCTGGGCGAGAAGCTGGTGGAGGAATTCATCGTCGTGGCCCTGGTGTGCCTGGCCTTTCTCTGGCACCTGCGCTCCTCCCTGGTGGCCATCGTCTCGCTGCCGCTGGGGGTGCTGATCGCCTTTATCGTCATGCAGCAGCAGGGCATCAACGCCAACATCATGTCCCTCGGTGGCATCGCCATCGCAATCGGCGCCATGGTCGACGCGGCCCTGGTGATGATCGAAAACGCCCACAAGAAGATCGAACACTGGCACTCCGCTCATCCAGGACAGGAACTCAAGGGCGAGCGGCACTGGCAGGTGATAGGTGCGGCGGCGGTGGAGGTGGGCCCGGCGCTGTTCTTCAGCCTGATGATCATCACCCTGTCGTTTATCCCGGTGTTTACCCTGCAGGCCCAGGAAGGTCGCCTGTTCGGCCCGCTGGCTTTCACCAAGACCTACGCCATGGCCGCCGCCGCCGGGCTGTCGGTGACCCTGATACCGGTGCTGATGGGCTACTGGATTCGCGGGCGCATCCCGGACGAGCAGCGCAACCCGCTCAATCGTGGACTGATCCGCCTTTACCAACCGGCCCTGGAGCAGGTGCTGCGTTATCCCAGAGCGACCCTGGTGCTGGCCGTGCTGGTGTTTCTCAGCGCGCTCTGGCCGGCCAGCCAGTTGGGCGGCGAGTTTCTGCCGCCACTGGACGAGGGCGACCTGCTGTATATGCCCACGGCACTGCCGGGACTGTCGGCGCAGAAGGCTGCGCAGTTGCTGCAGCAGAGCAACCGCATGATCAAGACGGTGCCCGAGGTGGCGCGGGTGTTCGGCAAGGCCGGGCGCGCCGACAGCGCCACCGACCCGGCGCCGCTGGAGATGTTCGAAACCACCATCCAGTTCAAGCCGCGCGAGCAGTGGCGCGCCGGCATGACCGCGGAAAAACTGGTGGAGGAGCTGGATCGCGCGGTGCAGGTGCCGGGCCTGGCCAACCTGTGGATTCCGCCAATCCGCAACCGTATCGACATGCTCGCCACCGGCATCAAGAGCCCGATCGGGGTCAAGGTCGCCGGCAGCGACCTGGCCCAGATCGACGCCGTGACCCAGGCGGTGGAGCGGGTCGCGCGCACAGTGCCCGGGGTCGGTTCGGCGTTGGCCGAACGCCTGACCGGTGGCCGCTATATCGACATCGACATCGACCGGGTGGCGGCCGCCCGTTATGGCTTGAATATCGCCGAAGTGCAGGATCTGGTGGCCGGGGCCATTGGCGGGATGAATGTCGGCGAAACCGTGGAAGGCCTGGCGCGCTTCCCCATCAACCTGCGTTACCCGCGCGAATGGCGCGACTCCCTGAGCCGTCTGCGCGAGCTGCCGATCTACACCCCGGTGGGCAGCCAGATCACCCTCGGTACGGTGGCGCAGATCGGCATCAGCGACGGCCCACCCATGCTCAGGAGCGAGAATGCGCGGCCCTCCGGCTGGGTCTATATCGACACCCGCGGACGGGACATGGCTTCGGTGGTACATGACTTGCGCCAGGCCATCGCCGAACAGGTGCCTCTGCAGCCGGGCATGAGCCTGAGCTTCTCCGGCCAGTTCGAGTTTCTTGAACGGGCCAATGCGCGGCTCAAACTGGTGGTGCCGGCGACCCTGCTGATCATCTTCGTGCTGCTCTACCTGTGCTTCTCGCGCTTCGACGAGGCGCTGCTGATCATGGCCACGCTGCCGTTCGCCCTGACGGGTGGCATCTGGTTCCTCTACTGGCTGGACTACAACCTGTCGGTGGCCACCGGGGTGGGCTTTATCGCCCTGGCCGGGGTGGCGGCGGAGTTCGGCGTGATCATGCTCTTGTACCTGCGCAACGCCTGGGCCGAGCGCCAGGCGGCGGGGCAGAGCAGCCCGGCGGCCCTGCTGGAGGCGATTCGCGAAGGCGCGGTGCAACGGGTACGGCCCAAGGCGATGACGGTGGCGACCATTATCGCCGGTCTGTTGCCGATCCTGCTGGGCAGTGGCAGTGGCAGCGAGATCATGAGCCGCATCGCTGCGCCCATGGTCGGCGGCATGCTCAGCGCGCCCCTGTTGTCGCTGCTGGTGCTGCCGGCGGCCTATCAGTTGCTGCGCCTGCGCGAGTTGCGGCGCCAGACAAAGGGTGAAGGCGAAGCGGCTCGATCAGAGGTGCTATAACAGAACAGTAGGGCGGGTGAAACCCGCCAGGGCACAGGCGCAGCTAAAGGCTTGGCGGGTTGCCCCCGCCCTAAGAGGTTGGAAAACGCGAAAGCGCTGCAAGCCAGGAGGGCGGCCCCGGATTGCGCTGGGGCTTATCCGGGCTACGGTGTGCGCTTGTGTAGGGTGAACATGGCGAAGCCTTGTCCACCGCTGGCTGCCCAATGGCGGACAAGCCTTCGGCATGTCCTCCCTACGACGTCGTAGATATTGCGCAGGAACATAAGGTCCACGAAACCGCGTTGTTTGTAGGAGCGGCCTTGGCCGCGATGAGCGATTACGCCCAGGTCAGCGCACAGCACCGTAGGTTGGTGCTGAGCCTGCGAAGCTCAACGAGTTCGGCGCGGAATTTCCGCGCAGGGCATGGCAAGGGCTATGAATTATCGATTGTGCCCGGAGCCTGGTGGCGACTTATGGCAGCTCCATGGTTCACGAGAGGCATTGTCTTTCAGGTTCTGATCGACAAAACGGTAGTGACCTTCCTTGAAGTGCGTCCACCAGTCATGACTGACCTCGATGGCGTACTTTGTCAGGACTTCCTCAATGCAGTCCAGGCAGATTCGGGTCGCGTCATAGGCCATGTCGAGGCGTCCCTTGCTGTCATCGAAGGCGACGCTGGCGAGGCCATACAGCTTGTCGATCTCGGCAATTGCCGCATCCAGTTTTTCCCGCTCCGTGGGTTCGAGCTTCAAGTGACGGGTTACCAGATTGGCACTGGAGACGCCCAGCCGGTTTGCTTCTTTCATGGCGGCTTTCCTTCTGTTGGCACAATGGGAAAACAATGGGGAAGCAGTCGACTGGCCCATCGCTTGATTACAGGGTGCTGCTCAGTTGGCGACCCAGGTCACGCCGTTGGGCCCGCGCCCGGTGGCGTAAGTCGTAATGACCTTGCCTGCTTGCAGGTCGATCACCGACAGGCTGTCGTCATAAATATTGGTGATGAATGCAAAGCGGCCGCTGGCGTCCACCGTGACGCCATGGGCGCCCTGGCCCACCTGGTAGGTGGCGACGACTTCAAGACGATCGGTATCGATCACCGATACGCGATTGTCCGGTGCGGCCTTGCTGCCTTCATTGGCCACCAGCACCAGGCGTCCGTCTGGCGTGGCATGCACCTGAATCGGCGACCGACCGACCGCCACTTTCGCCAGCACCTTGCGGCTTTGGCTGTCGATTACCGCGACACTGTTCTCGTCGCGTAGCGATACGAATACGCGCTTGCCATCGGGGGTAAAGCCCACCTGCACCGGCGCCTTGCCAACCGCAATGCGGGTGACCTCCTGGCGTGTGCTCACATCCAGCACCGATACGCTACCGTCCTGTACGTTGGCGACGTAGAGTTCCTTGCCATCGGGGCTAAGACGCAAGCCGTGGGGGGATTTTCCGGTGGCGATGCTGGCGATGTTCTTGCGTGTTTGCAGGTCGATTACCGAGACGGTGTTGGCGCCGGCGTTGGTGACGAATGCATGGCGACCGCTCAGGTCGCTGACCACATGAGCCGGATGAGCCCCGACGGCAATTTCTGCCAGCAGCCCCTGCTGAAAGTCATCGATCTGGAACAGCTGCAGGAAACCTGGCGTGGCTTTCTTGCCGTGCCCGTGATCAGCGCCGCTGCGCTCACCCACTGCCATCAGATAGCGACCATCGGCGCTGACCTGGACATTGTGGGGAGAAATACTCAGATCCAGCGACAGACGCTGACCATCCTCAAGCAGGATGCGGGTCAGCGAAGCCCCGTGTTCGTCGGCGCTGAAAACCTGGCCGTCTGGATTGGCCTGGACTGAGGCGAGGGTAAGAGTGCAAACCGTAGCCAGCAGCCATTGCGGGCGCAAAGCGCGCGTCCAGATGGTAGAGGCTTTCTTTGCTTGTGGCGGCCCCTGGCAGACCTGTGCGCTGTTGCTCGACCAGCAAGTGAGCCGATCAGCAATGGCGCGGATGAGTGAAAAACGGTGCATGGTAAAACTCCTGAATAAGTTGAAGGCGCGTCGTAATGCCGAACCACAGCACAAGGGCTCCTACAGGCTTGATGCCCCCAAAGAACCGCAGCCGATCAGGGGGCAACAGACCCTAGGAGGCAGCCCATAGGCGAGAAACCAGCTTTCGCGCGATTACGACTTTGGCATCCACCAATAGCGGGTGGATGCCCTTCGTAGACCAGGCAGCCTGGCTTCACTGCCCGTGCTGCATGCTCTGGCCTTCTATCATTTGCTCCATCATCTGCATCATGCCCTGCATGTTTTCGTGCATTTCCTTCATGCACTGCTGTTGGGCGCCATCGTCCTTGGCCATGGGGCACTGACTGTTCTGCATGCCTTGGCGCATGGTGCCCATTTTTTCCTGCATGGCCTTGTGGTGTTCGGCGCGGATTTTCTGCTTTTCCTCCGGGGTTTTGGCGGCGTGCATCTGCTGCATCATCTCGTGCATCTTGCCCATGTCCATGCCGCCCATCATGCCCATGCCTTGGCCTGCGGTGGCGGGTGGGGTGGCGGCACCTTGAGAGTGATGGGCCTCTTCGGCAAAGGCCGGGGCGGCCAGTAGTGCGCCGGTCAGGGCGAGGGCGGTCAGGGTCTTGTAGGTGAATGTGCTCATGGTGTTTCTCCTGCTGGGTTTTATTGGGTTTTGTGAATAGCGCTCAAGGAGGCTCGCTTGAGCTGTAGGGAATTGACGATCACCGACAGCGAGCTGGCGGTCATGGCGATCACGCCGATCATTGGATGGAGCAGGCCGGCCGCGGCGATGGGAATGGCGGCGACGTTGTACGCGGAAGCCCAGATCAGGTTTTCGACGATCTTGCGGAAGGTCAGGCGCGACAGCTGCGCTGCTTCCACCAGACCCATCAGGCGGCCGCCGATAAGGATTACGTCGGCGGCCTCCATGGCCACGTCGGCGCCACTGCCAATGGCGATGCCAATGTTGGCCTGTTTCAGCGCCGGGGCGTCGTTGATGCCGTCGCCGACCATCGCCACCCACTGGCCGTATTCGGCCTGCAGCTGGCGAATCACCTCAACTTTGCCGCTGGGCAGCACGCCCGCATGCACCTTGTCGATGCCCACTTGGGCGGCGATATGGGCGGCGGCGCGCGGGTTGTCGCCGGTCAGCATCACGGTCTGGATGCCCAGGGCACGCAGTTCGGCGATGGCGGCCTGGGCATCCTCCTTGAGGCTGTCTGCCACCGCTACTACGCCGATCAATTGCTGCTCGCGGGACACATAGAGGGCGGTCTTGCCCTGGTTTTCCAGGGTTTCAAGCTGGCTGGCCAGGGCGGCGGTGTCCACCTGGCATTCCTGCATCCAGCGCGCATTGCCGACGCGGATCAACTGGCCGTCCACCTGGCCCTGCACGCCCAGGCCGTTGAGCGCCTGGAAATCGCTGAGCGCTCCCAGTTCCAGGCCGAGTTCCTTGATGCGCTCGACCATGGCCTGGGCAATCGGGTGTTCGGAGCCGTATTCCACGCTGGCCGCCAGGCGCAGCAGCGCCTGCTCGTCAACACTGGCGCTGGGCAGGCAGTCGGTAACCACCGGCTTGCCCAGTGTCAGGGTGCCGGTCTTGTCCAGCACCATCACCTTGATGTCCTTGAACATCTGAATGGCCGTGCCGGAACGGTAGAGAATGCCGCGCTCGGCGCCGCGGCCAGCACCGACCATCAACGCGGTTGGAGTGGCCAGGCCGAGGGCGCAGGGGCAGGCGATTACCAGCACCGCGACTGCCGACAGCAGCCCCACCAGCCCCGGCGAAAGCTCGGGGTTGACCCAGGGCAGCCAGGTCGCGCCCCATACCAGCACGCCGCGCAGCGACTCGCCCCAGACCAGCCAGACCACCAGACTGGCCAGGCTGATCAGTAGCACCAGGGGCACGAAGCGCCCGGTCACGCGGTCGGCGAATTCCTGGATCGGCACCTTGGAGCTTTGCGCATGCTCGACCAGATCGATCACCTGGGCGAGGAAGGTGTCCTGGCCGACCTTGGTGGCGCGCACGGTCAGCAGGCCTTCCTTGTTCAGGGTCGCGCCTATCACCGCATCGCCTGGGCCTTTCTCCTTCGGCAGCGATTCGCCGGTGGCCAGGGACTCGTCGATATGGCTGTTACCCTCGACCACCTCGCCGTCGCTGGGCACCTTCTCGCCGGGGCGGACCAGCATCAGGTCGCCGACCACCACGGCTTCGATTGGCACCTGCACTTCCTTGCCGTCGCGCAGCAGAACCGCACTCTTGGCCCCCAGTTCCAGCATTTTGCGGATGGCCTGGGAAGCGCGGCCCTTGGCGCGGGCCTCCAGATAGCGGCCGATCAGGTGGAAGGTGGTGATGGTGGCGGCCATCTCGACGAAGGAGGTCATGGGGTAGAAGAACCCCACCAGGCCGATAAAGTAGGGCGGCAGGCTGCCCAGGCTGATCAGCACATCCATATTGGCGGTGCGGTTGCGCAGCGCCTTCCAGGCCGACACATGGGTGCTGGCCCCGGCGATAAACACTGGGATGGCGGCGAGCACCACCACGATGGCCAGGTAGCCGGGCACCGCTACGCCGGCCATGGGCAGGGCCATCAGTAGCATGATCAGGGTTGCCGGTACGCCGGCTATCCACATGCGCCGCCAGGCGTCGCGCAGGTACTGCTCTTCCTCTTCGGCCCCTGTGGGTTCGCCTGCAGTGCTGGCCAGCACCGCCTTGGCCACCTGGTAGCCGGCCTGTTCCACGGCCTGCTGGAGGGCCGCCAGGCTGGTCTGCTCGGCATCGAATTCGATGCGTACCTTGTGGCTGGCGATGCTGGTGCTTAGTTCGGCGATGCCGGGCAGGCGCTTGAGCGACTGGCTAACCAGCCCGGCGCAGTGGTCGCTGCCCATACCGGGCACTATCAGTATCGCGCTTTGCCGCTTGGGCTGGGTTCGGCTGCGTTCATGGCTGTTGCTCCTTGCTTGCGGTGGAATTGCTCAAATGCGGGATAAAGGCCGGCACCCGTGCTCGGTAGGCGTGCCAGCGGGCACCGAAGGTGGCTTCGGCCCAGCGTTCTTCCTGGCGCGCCAGGTGTGCGTACATCAGCAACAGCACTGGGAACATCAGCAAAGTCAACAGGGTCGGCCACTGCAGCAGAAAGCCCAGCATGATCAACACGAAGGCGACGTACTGCGGATGACGGATGCGCGCGTAGGGGCCACTTTCGGCCAGCTCGCCCGTCTGCTGGGCGTGATAGAGCACGCGCCAGGCCGTGGCCAGCAGCCAGAAACCGGCGAAGATCAGCAGGTTGCTGAGGATATGCAGCGCACCGAAATGCGGATCGCCTTCGATGCCCAGCAGGCTGTTCCACAGATGGCCGGCGTTGTGCGACAGCGGATCCAGTTGCGGGTAGCTGCTTTGCAACCAGCCGGCCAGCAGGTAGAGCGTCAGCGGAATGCCGTACATCTCGACGAACAGCGCGACGATAAAGGCGGCGAAGGTGCCGAAGGTGCGCCAGTCCCGTGGGCTGTTCGGCTTGAAAAAGCTGAAAGCGAAAATGATAAACACCAGTGAATTGATGATCACCAGGCCCCAGAGGCCGTAGGCCGAGGTTGTATGTTCCATATGATGTTGCCTCCTGATCAGTGGTGGTCGTGCGGGCCATCTTTATCCCGACCATGACCGCGGTGCATAAACACATGCATCAGCGGGCACAGCAGCAGGATCAGATAGGGCAGGGCACCAAGCAGATGGGCCTCATGCTCTTCCCAGAGGAGGAACAGGGCGATGGCGGCGAAAACCACCAGTGCAGGCCAGAAGCGCCAGGGGTTGTTGGCTGCTGGGGCGCTATGCGGGTCATGGGGCATGTTGGCACTCTCCAAAAAACCGAGGGGCGCAGCGCTATGCACGGCGTGGGCCGGCGCAGCGCGGCTGCGGGTTTTAGCGGGGGAGAGTGGCGCTATTCGTTATAGCGATGCAGCTGCTTGCGAATGGGCGCGGGTAGGCCGGGGCTGAATAAGGGTATGCGCAGCAAGCGGCCGCTGCGCCGCTGCAGATCGCTGAACAGGCCAAGGCTGCCAGCCAGGGCGAACAGGGCGGTCAAGGCCAAGAGCGTGAGCAGTTGCTGGTTGAGCGGCGCGTTCTGCACGGCGCTGCAGCTATCCGCAGTGCTGTGATCATGGCTGGCATGCTCGTGGCCGCTGTAGGAGACGACCTCGGCGGCGTCGTGGGTGTGGGCGCTAGCGACTTGAATATGGGCGAAGGAGCAGGCGATAAGCAGCACACACCAGAGCGCCAGCAGATTTCTGCTGAATGCTCTATAGCGGCTGCGCATCGCCTGGATCATGGGATTTGGTTTCCGTGCCTATTGAATACTGACGCTTTGATTAAGGCTTAGTTGCAGCCATGCGCAATTGATTCAGATCACGGTTTTAGCAAATCGCTATTGCGGGCGTGCAACGCCACTCTGTGAAGTGGGGCCAGCCGCTCAGCGCGCCACGCTGACTCCTTCCAGATTGGCGAAGGAGGTGTCCTTGGCGGTGAGCAGGAAGTCGCGCATAAAGGGTGCATCGAGCATATCGGTGCGGATGCCGGCGTACAGGGTGGCGAACAGGCCCTTGTCGCCCAGGCGCTTGGCCGTCACATAACCGCGTGAGCTGTATTCGTGCAGCGCCCAGTTGGGCAGGCCGCAGACGCCGCGGCCGCTGGCCACCAGCTGCATCATCATCACCGTCAGCTCGGAGGTGCGTACCTGGGCGGGTTCCACATCCGCAGGCTCAAGGAAGCGGGTAAAGATATCCAGGCGGTCGCGCTCTACCGGGTAGGTGATCAGCGTCTCCGTGGCCAGGTCTTCTGGCCTGATGCAGGCCTTGCTGGCCAGTGGGTGCTGGTTGGCCACCGCCAGCATGGCTTCGTAGGTGAACAGCGGTACATAGGTGATGCCGGGCAGTTCCAGTGGGTCCGAGGTCACCACCAGGTCCAGATCTCCCCGGGCCAGGGCCGGCAGCGGGGCGAAGGAGAAGCCCGAGGCCAGGTCCAGCTCCACTTCCGGCCAGGCGTCGCGGAACTGGTCGATGGTCGGCATCAGCCACTGGAAGCAGCTGTGGCATTCGATGGCCATGTGCAAGCGGCCAGCGGTGCCGCCCGCCAGGCGCGCCAAATCACGCTCGGCGCCGCGGAGCAGGGGCAGGGTGGCGTCGGCGAGCTGTAGCAGGCGCAGGCCGGCGCTGGTGAAGCGCACGGGCTTGGTCTTGCGCACGAACAGCTGCAGGCCGAGGCGCTCTTCCAGCTCCTTGAACTGGTGTGAAAGGGCCGACTGGGTCAGGTGCAGGCGTTCGGCGGCTTCCACCAGGCTGTCGGTTTCGCGCAGGGCGTGCAGGGTTTTCAGGTGGCGTAGCTCGAGCATGGCGATTCTCTAAAAGGTTTCACTCATCCAGTTGCGTGTCTGGATGAAAATGGTTCATACAGCCTACATGAGTAAATCTTTAGATCAAGACGAAAATCTTGAGTTTGTCTCACTCGGTGTTGGTGCCGAGAATGGCGCCATCTCGATTGATTCTGGAGTTTCACGACATGGCCCTGTCCCATTCCCTCGGTTTCCCGCGCATCGGCCGCGACCGCGAACTGAAGAAAGCCCTCGAAGCCCACTGGCAAGGTGAGCTGGACGAAGCCGGCTTGCGCGCCGTCGGCCAGCGTCTGCGCGCCGAGCACTGGCAACTGCAGAAGGATGCCGGTATCGATCTGCTGCCGGTGGGCGATTTCGCCTGGTACGACCAGGTACTCGCTCATTCGCTGGCCTTCGGTGTGATTCCCGAGCGCTTTCGCCCGGCCGCCGGCAAGCCGACGCTGGACACTCTGTTCGCCATGGCGCGTGGAGCCGTTGCAAACAAGAGCAGCGGTACTTGCTGCGGCGGTGCTCATGCTCAAGAGATGACCAAGTGGTTCGATACCAACTACCACTACCTGGTGCCGGAATTCAGAGAGGATCAGCAGTTCGCCCTGAGCTGGGAGCAACTGTTCGAGGAAGTGGCTGAGGCGCATGCTCTCGGGCACAAGGTCAAACCGGTGCTGATCGGACCACTGACTTACTTGTGGCTGGGCAAGGTCAAGGGAGGCGACTTCGACAAGCTGGAGCTGCTCGAAAGTCTGCTGCCGGTCTATGGCGAGATCTTCCAGCGTCTGGCCGCGCAGGGCGTGGAATGGGTGCAGATCGACGAGCCGATTTTGGTGCTGGATTTGCCGCAAGAGTGGAAGAACGCTTTCGAGCGCGCCTACAACCTGATCCAGCGCGAGCCGTGCAAGAAGCTGATCGCCACCTACTTTGGCGGCCTGGAAGACAACCTCGGTCTGGCCGCCAACCTGCCTGTAGATGGCCTGCATATCGACCTGGTACGTGCGCCGGAGCAGTACCCGACCATTCTCGACCGTCTGCCGGCTTATAAAGTGTTGTCGCTGGGCGTGGTCAACGGGCGCAACGTCTGGCGCTGCGATCTGGAGAAAGCCCTTGAGGTGCTGCGCCACGCTCACGAGCGTTTGGGCGACCGGCTGTGGGTCGCGCCGTCCTGCTCGCTGCTGCACAGCCCGGTGGACCTGATGCGCGAAGACCAGCTCGATGCCGAGCTGAAAGGCTGGCTGGCTTTTGCCGTGCAGAAATGTCAGGAGGTCGCATTGCTCGGTAAGGCCCTGGAGGTGCCGGAAGACGCTTCTGTGCATGCCGCCTTGCAAGCGAGCCGCTCAGTACAGGCTGCTCGTGCGGCTTCAGGGCGTATTCACAAACCCGAGGTGCAGGCCCGTCTGGCGGCGATTCGTCCGCGTCATGCCCAGCGCCAGTCGGCGTTCGCCGAGCGCATCGAACAACAGCGTGAGTGCCTGCAACTGCCATTGTTGCCGACCACGACGATAGGCTCCTTCCCGCAGACCTCGGCCATCCGTCTGGCGCGGCAGTCGTTCAAGCAAGGCAAGCTGAGTGCGGCCGAATACACCGAGGTCATGCAGAGTGAAATTCGCCAGGCGGTACAGGTGCAGGAGCGCCTGGGGCTGGACGTGCTGGTGCATGGCGAGGCCGAGCGCAACGATATGGTCGAGTACTTTGCCGAACAACTCGATGGCTATGCCTTCACCCGCTTCGGCTGGGTGCAGAGTTACGGCTCACGTTGCGTCAAACCGGCGGTGATCGTTGGCGACCTGAGCCGACCCAAGGCCATGACGGTGGAATGGATCAAGTACGCCCAGGGTCTGACCGACAAGGTGATGAAGGGCATGCTGACCGGCCCGGTGACCATGCTGATGTGGTCGTTCCCGCGCGAGGACGTGTCACGTGAAGTGCAGGCGCAGCAACTGGCGCTGGCGATTCGCGATGAGGTGGTGGACCTGGAAGCGGTGGGCATCAAGATCATCCAGATCGACGAGGCGGCGTTCCGTGAAGGGCTTCCACTGCGTAAGTCCGCTTGGCAACACTACCTGGACTGGGCCACCGAGGCCTTCCGCCTCACCGCCAGCGGCGTGCGTGACGACACGCAGATTCACACCCACATGTGCTACAGCGAGTTCAACGATGTGATCGAGTCCATCGCGGCGATGGATGCCGACGTGATCACCATCGAGACCTCGCGTTCGGACATGGAGCTGTTGGCAGCGTTCGAGAAGTTCGCTTACCCGAACGACATCGGCCCCGGCGTGTATGACATCCACTCGCCACGGGTGCCGGACAGCGCCGAGATGGTCGGGTTGTTGCGCAAGGCGGCGCGGCGTATCCCGCTCGAACGCCTGTGGGTCAACCCCGATTGCGGCCTGAAAACCCGCGCCTGGCCGGAAACCGAGGCGGCGTTGGTGAACATGGTGGCCGCCGCCAGGCAGTTGCGCGCCGAGCTGGCCTGATTCCCCGGCAGTGGTCGCGGCTGAAGCCCCTCCTACGGATAGGTAGGAGGGGCGCTCGCGACGCTCTGGATCGCACTTCTGGTCACCGTCTGGGCAACCGTTCGTCCCCCTTCATCAAACTGTCACGCTTGTGTGGCAGCGCCGTCGAACGACTTTCATCAGAATCGCGTTTCAGTGGGGTTCTGCGTTTCTGGTGTTTTCATGCGTGCATTCATTTTCCTGGCCGCTTTGCTGTGCGGTCTGCAGGCTTTTGCAGCCAATCATTGCGACTTGTCCGAGCCGACTCGCTATGTGGATGTCGGTGAGGTGCGTCTGGCTTATCAAAGCATCGGCAGTGAGCGCGACCCGGCGCTGCTGCTGGTGATGGGGCTGGGCGGACAGTTGATCCACTGGCCTGACGAGGTGGTCGAACGCCTGTGTCAGCAGGGCTTTCGCGTCGTGCGCTTCGACAATCGCGATGTCGGGCTGAGCACGTGGCGGCGGCCGGCGCCGAGCATCAACCTGCCTTACGAGGTACTGCGCTATCGCCTGGGCCTTTCGCTCGGCGCGCCTTATCACCTGCGCGACATGGCGGGCGATGCCCTGGGGTTGATGGATCGTCTGGGCGTCGACAACTTCCATGTACTGGGTGCGAGCATGGGCGGCATGATCGCCCAGCACCTGGCCGATCTGGCGCCGCAGCGCGTTCTCAGTCTGACGCTGGTGATGACCAGCTCGGGTGCTCAAGGACTGCCTGCACCCAGCGATGCGCTGGTGGCGCTGCTGGCAAGGCGCGAGGCGGGGAGTCGCGAGGCCGCTCTGCAGCAGCAGGCAGACTTGCTGGCGGCCCTCGGTAGCCCGTCGGTGCATGATGATCGTGCCTTGCTCTTGCATCAGGCTGAACAGGCCTATGACCGCGCCTTCAATCCCGAAGGCGTGCAGCGTCAGCTGCTGGCGATTCTTGCCGAGTCGAGTCGGGTCGAGTTGCTCAATCGCCTGAACGTGCCGACGCTGGTGGTGCACGGCACGGCCGACCCGCTATTGCCGGTAATGCATGGGGTACACGTGGCTGCGCATATCAAGGGCTCCGAACTCAAGTTGATTCCGGGCCTGGCGCATCGCTTTCAGGATGCCTTCAAGGAGCCTTTGCTGGCCGCAGTGCTGCCGCATCTCGCGGCGCATCGGGGGGATTTGGGCTTGGCGCGTCTGTAGGTGGGAGCGCTCAAAGCTCCTGATTGTGCTTGATCGCTTCGCGGCGCTGCAGGTTGTCGATGTGCTCGCTGCTATGACGCATCAGCTTGTCGGCCATGACCATGCGCTCGATATAGCGCACGATGCTCTGTTCGGCGTCGTGACGGGAGAGGTAGGGGCCCTCCAGCGTGCCTTCGCGAGTGGCGAAGAAATACTGGCCGTTGACGGCGCTGACGCGTGAGCTGCGGTAATGCGTGCCCGGTTGGGGGTCGACGGTGCGTTGGCCGAACATGGCGGGGACTCCATCTGCAGGTGCTGGATAACCTGAGTTTACTGTGGCCAATGCGACCTGCTTGGCAAAACGACAGATGGTAGATTTTGGCGGCTTGTTAGAGGCTTTTAGCGGATTTTATGGATTATTGGCGCCGATCGGCTGGCGTTTCTGGGTTGCCGATCAGTACAGTTTCGCTCGGCAACTGGGCTGAACTGTTGCTGTGTCGGTGTGGTGGCCTCTCCTAGAATGCTCTGCTGCGGTCGACATGCTCTGTTGGCCGCCTGCCAGAGGTTGCCATGCACATTTCTTCCGGCCGTTGGATGTACGGTCTGCTGCTGGCCCTGATCACTTCGGTGCTTTGGGGCATCCTGCCAATCAAGCTGAAAGAAGTTCTCCTGGTCATGGATCCGGTCACGGTCACCTGGTATCGCCTGGCCGTAGCCGGCTCTCTGCTGTTTGCCTACCTCGCTGCGAGCCGTCGGTTGCCGCGTTTTCGTCCGCTCGGGCGCAAGGGCGGTTGGCTGCTGGCGCTGGCCATCGGCGGGCTGACGGCCAACTACGTGTTGTATCTGGTGGGGCTCAATCTACTCAGTCCCGGGACCACGCAACTGGTGATCCAGGTCGCGCCGATCCTGCTGCTAATCAGCAGCCTGTTCATCTTTCGCGAACGTTTCAGCCTGGGCCAGGCGATTGGCCTGATGGTGATGCTGCTGGGCTTCGGCCTGTTCTTCAATCAGCGCCTGGGTGAGCTGCTGACCTCTCTGACCACCTATACCACCGGGGTGCTGACCGTGCTGGCGGCTGCTTTCGTCTGGACCTTCTACGGCCTGGCGCAGAAGCAACTGTTGACCCTGTGGAGTTCGGTGCAGGTGATGATGGTCATCTACCTGGCCTGCGCGCTGTTGCTGACGCCCTGGGCGCAGCCGCTGCAAGCGCTGCAACTGAGCCCGCTGCAAGGTTGGCTGCTGCTGGCCTGCTGCCTGAATACCCTGGTCGCCTACGGCGCTTTCGCCGAGGCACTGGCGCATTGGGAGGCTTCACGGGTCAGCGCGACCCTGGCGCTGACACCGCTGGTGACCTTCGTCTCCGTGGCCCTGGCTTCGAGCTGGTGGCCGGATCACGTGCTACCTGAGCAGGTCAACTGGATCGCCTACGCAGGCGCGGTGGTCGTCGTGCTCGGTTCGGCACTGACCGCGCTTGGCCCATCGCTGTTGGCCGCTTGGCGGACGCGCAGGCCAGGGCGTTAATCCAGCGGCAGCTCGGTGGTGCGTTTGACCTCGCTCATGGCGATATGTGAGTGCGCCTCGTGCACATGCGGGCGCTGCAGCAGGTGGTCGCGCAGGAAACGCTCGTAATCGGCGATGTCCTTGGCCACCACCTTGAGCAGGTAGTCCGAACCACCGGCCATGCTGTAGCACTCCAGCACCTGCGGGTAGCCGACCACAGCCCGCTCGAACTCATCCAGATTGCCGCGGCCGTGGGCCGACAGCTTGATATCGACGAACACCGTGATACCAAACCCCAGACGCTTGTGGTTGAGCAGGGCGACCTTGCGCTCGATCAGACCTTCTTCCTGCATACGATGAATACGTCGCCAGCAGGGCGATTGCGACAGCTCGACTTTCTCGGCTACCTCGGCGGCCGAGAGGTCGGCATCGTGTTGCAGCAGGCGGAGAATCCGGCGGTCGATGGGGCTGAGCTTGTCCTGCATGATTGTTTCCAATTTATTGTGATTGTTGGAAGGATCATGCGAAGTATCGCCTTCGATACTCGAAAATAGAAAGAAAAAAGCGGAACCCTCCAGTCATGCTTTAGGCAAATCCGTCGCAGTGATCCTGCGGCAGGACTCAACGGAGCGTGTTTACCGTCGCGCTCCCCGTGCTCGCCATAAAAATAAAAGGAGCGCTCCATGTCACTGGCCGAAATCCGCCTGGATGACAAATACCGCCTCGCTACTGGTCACCTCTACCTGACCGGCACTCAGGCGCTCACCCGCCTGCCCATGCTGCAGAAGCAGCGTGATGCCGCCTTCGGACTCAATACCGCCTGCTTCATCTCCGGCTATCGCGGCTCGCCCCTGGGTGGCCTGGACAAGAGCCTGTGGGACGCGCGCGAGTACCTGAAGGAAAACCACATCCACTTCCAGCCCGGCGTCAACGAAGAGCTGGGCGCCACAGCGGTGTGGGGCAGCCAGCAGGCCAACCTGTTCCCCGGCGCCCGCTACGACGGCGTGTTCGCCATGTGGTACGGCAAGGGGCCGGGCGTCGACCGCAGCGGTGACGTGTTCAAGCACGGCAACTCGGCCGGTGTTTCCAAGCATGGCGGCGTGCTGGTGCTGGCCGGCGACGATCATGGCTGCAAGTCCTCGACCATCGCCCACCAGAGCGAGCATGCGTTCATCGCCGCGTCGATCCCGGTGCTCAACCCGGCCAACGTCCAGGAAGTGCTGGACTACGGCATCATCGGCTGGGAGCTGTCGCGCTACAGCGGCTGCTGGGTGGCGCTGAAGACCATCGCCGAGAACGTCGACTCCTCGGCCGTGGTGGACGTCGATCCACTGCGTATCCAGATAAAGATCCCCGAGGATTTCCAACTGCCGGAAGACGGCGTGCACATCCGCTGGCCCGATCCGCCCCTGGCCCAGGAAAAGCGCCTCAACGTCTACAAGATCTACGCTGCCCGCGCCTTCGCCCTGGCCAACAACCTCAACCAGGTCAAGCTCGATTCGCCCAACCCGCGTCTGGGCATCATCACCACCGGCAAGTCCTACCTCGATGTACGCCAGGCCCTGGATGACCTCGGTCTGGACGAGGCACTGTGCGCCAAGGTTGGCCTGCGCGTGCTCAAGGTCGGCATGAGCTGGCCGCTGGAGCCGGTGTCGGTGCACCAGTTCGCCGAAGGCCTGGACGAAATTCTGGTGGTGGAAGAAAAACGCAGCATCATCGAAGACCAGCTCACCGGTCAGCTCTACAACTGGCCGGTGGGCAAGCGTCCGCGGGTGGTCGGCGAGTTCGACGAGCAGGGTAATTCGTTGCTGCCGAATCTGGGCGAGCTGACTCCGGCGATGATCGCCCGGGTGATCGCCAAGCGCCTGGCGCCGATCTACAGCAGCCCGACCATCGAAGAGCGCCTGGCCTTCCTCGATGCCAAGGAAAAGGCCCTGGCCGCGCCCAAGCACAAGACCGTGCGCACCCCGCATTTCTGCTCCGGTTGCCCGCACAACAGCTCGACCAAGGTGCCGGAAGGCAGTCGCGCTCTCGGTGGCATCGGCTGCCACTACATGACCCAGTGGATGGACCGCAGCACCGACACCTTCACCCAGATGGGCGGCGAGGGCGCCACCTGGATCGGCCAGGCGCCGTTTACCGATACGCCGCATGTGTTCCAGAACCTCGGCGACGGCACCTACTTCCACTCCGGCCATCTGGCCCTGCGTGCGGCCGTGGCCGCCGGGGTCAACATCACCTACAAGATCCTCTACAACGACGCGGTAGCCATGACTGGCGGCCAGCCCCTCGACGGCGAACTGCGTATCGACCAGCTCAGCCAGCAGGTGCATGCCGAGGGCGTCAAGCGCATCGCCCTGGTCAGCGACGAGCCGGACAAGTACCCGACCCGCGCCACCTTCGCGCCGGGCGTGACCTTCCATCACCGTCGCGAGCTGGACGCTGTGCAGCGCGAGTTGCGTGAAGTCAAAGGCTGCTCGGTGATCCTCTACGACCAGACCTGCGCCACAGAGAAACGCCGTCGGCGCAAACGCGGCAAGCTGGTCGACCCGGCCAAGCGCGCTTTCATCAACCCGGCCGTGTGCGAGGGTTGTGGTGATTGCAGCGTGAAATCCAATTGCCTGTCGGTATTGCCGCTGGAAACCGAACTGGGGCGCAAGCGCGAGATCGACCAGAGTGCCTGCAACAAGGACTTCAGTTGCCTGGAAGGTTTTTGCCCGAGCTTCGTCACCGTACACGGCGGTGGCCTGCGCAAGCCTGAGGCCGTTGGCTTGAGCGCGCTGTTTATCGCCTTGCCGGAGCCCAAGCAACCGGCCCTGAGCCGGCCCTGGAACATTCTCCTGCCTGGCGTTGGCGGTAGCGGTGTGACCACCGTCGGTGCGCTGCTGGGCATGGCTGCGCATATCGAAGGCAAGGGCTGCACCGTGCTCGACCAGGCTGGCCTGGCGCAGAAGTTCGGCCCGGTGATCACCCACATTCGTATCGCCGCGCAGCAGAGCGATATCTACGCCGTGCGTATCGCCGCCGGGGAGACCGATCTGCTGCTGGGCTGCGACCTGGTGGTGTCGTCCAGTGAAGAGGCGCTGGCCAAGCTCAACGACAAGATCGCCCATGCGGTGATCAACAGCCATGAGGCGGCCACTGCCGAATTCACCCGCAACCCGGACGCCCAGGTGCCCGGCGCTGCCATGCGCGAGGCGATCAGCGAGGCGGTGGGCGAGGGCAAGACCCGCTTTGTCGACGCTACCCGCCTGGCCACTCGCCTGCTCGGTGACAGCATCGCCACCAACCTGTTCATGCTCGGCTATGCATACCAAAAGGGACTGGTGCCGGTATCGGCTGAGGCGATCAACAAGGCCATCGAACTCAACGGCGTGGCTATCGAGCTAAACCAGCAGGCCTTCCTCTGGGGCCGTCGTGCTGCGCATGACCTGGCTGCGGTGGAAAAACTCGCCGCGCCCAAGGTGGTCGAAGCGCCGCATTGCAGCACCCTGGAGGAGATCATATCCGACCGTGTGCAGCGTCTGACCGCCTACCAGAACGCGGCCTATGCCGAACGCTACCGTGAGCTGGTCGAGCGTGTGCGCAAGGTCGACACCGATGCGCAGCAGCGCCTGAGCAAGGCCGTGGCCCGCTACTACTTCAAACTCCTGGCCTACAAGGACGAGTACGAAGTGGCGCGGCTGTACAGCGATTCGACCTTCCGCAAGCAACTCGAAGCTCAGTTCGAAGGTGACTACCGGCTGCAGTTCCACCTGGCGCCGAGCTGGCTGAGCAAGCCCGATGCGGTGACAGGTGAGCCGCGCAAGCGCAGCTTCGGTCCCTGGATGCTCAAGGCCTTCGGCGTACTGGCGCGCTTCAAGTTCCTGCGTGGCAGCGCCCTCGATCCGTTTGGCCACAGTGCCGAACGTCGCCTGGAGCGCGAGCTGATCGAAGAGTACGAAGCCAACATGGCCTACCTGCTGGGCGAGCTCAATGGTGGCAACTACCGCACGGCGGTGGCACTGGCCGAGATTCCTGAGCAGATCCGCGGCTACGGCCATGTCAAGGAAGCGGCGCTGGCCAAGGCGCGCGAGCAGGCGATGCAGCTCAAGGCACGCCTGACCATCAGCGAAATCGCCGCCGTGCAGCTGTTCGAACCGGCCGCCTGAGTCCCAAACCTATCCCCTTTGCCACCCTCTCCCGTGCGGGAGAGGAGCGGCTTTTTACGACCAGATAACCGAGGTAACCCGATGTCCGTCTTCACTCACGTCGACTTCGATCAGCACGAACAGGTGGTCTATGGCCACGACAAGGCCAGTGGCCTGAAAGCCATCATCGCCATTCACGACAGCACCCTCGGCCCGGCGCTGGGCGGCTGCCGCATGTGGAACTACGCCAGTGACGAGGAGGCGCTGCGCGACGTGCTGCGCCTGTCGCGCGGCATGACCTACAAGTCGGCCCTGGCACGCTTGCCGCTGGGGGGCGGCAAAGCGGTGATCATCGGCGATCCGCACACCGGCAAGAGCGAGGCGCTGTTCCAGGCCATGGGCGATTTTGTCGACAGCCTGGGCGGGCGCTATGTCACCGCAGCGGATTCCGGCACCGGCGTGGCCGAGATGCGCATCATGGCCGAGCGCACCCGCCATGTGGCCGGTGCCGGGCAGCGTGAAGCCTTCGGTGGCGGCAGCCGTGACGGCGATCCATCGCCCTCGACCGCCTATGGTGTGTTCATAGGGATTCAGGCTGCTGTGGCGCATCGCCTTGGCCGCCAGGATCTTACGGGCGTACGCGTGGCCATCCAGGGCGTGGGGCAGGTCGGTTTCGGCCTGGCCAAACTGCTCAAGGAGGCCGGTGCCCAACTGTGGGTGACGGATATCGTCGAGGCCAACGTGCAGCGCGCAGTCAGCCAGCTGGGTGCCACTGCGGTCGGTCAGCATGAGATCTACCGTCTTGATGTGGACGTGTTCGCGCCGTGTGCGCTAGGCGCGATCATTAACTTGCAGACGCTGGAAGCCCTGCGCGCGCCGATCATCGCCGGTGCCGCCAACAACCAACTGGCCGACGCCAGCCTGGCCGAGTTGCTGCGTCGCCGTGAGTGCCTGTACGCGCCGGACTACGCGATCAATGCCGGCGGCATCATCGATGTCTGCTACGAGCGCACTGGTGGCAGCGCCGCGCAGCTCAAGGCGCATATCGAAGACATCGGCCCGACCCTGACGGAAATCTTCCAGCGCGCCGAACGTGAAGGCGCGACCACCACCGCGATTGCCGACCGCATGGCGTTGGAGCGCTTGCGCGGCGGCCTGCAGCCGGTGCGTGCAGCAACGGCTAGCAAGATCGTCTCCCAGGGTTGGCAGCGCTAGGAAGTGGGCGGTGGCGACATGACAAATGTGTGCGCCGCCGCTAAGATGCGGCCCGGCCGTTGCCAATACGGCCGTGTCCCCTTAGTTCAACGGATAGAATAAGCCCCTCCTAAGGGCTAGATGCTGGTTCGATTCCAGCAGGGGACGCCATCCTGATTTATCTCCCCCGCGTTCAGCGAACGCTCGTCGCAACGCGCTGTTCTCCACGCACTCCCCGATCATCTGCAGCCATATTGTTCATCCGCTGATACCACTGCGGCGTGATGCCGTGCGGCCATTTCAATTGTCGGCAGGGTCTAGCCACATCAAGGCGTCTCGCCATTATTGCAATGAGAAGTGTTTGCATTCAGGATTGGCACTCCTTGCCAAGAGCCTGACCTCACATGGAATGTTCTCAACAGTCATTGCCGGCCTCGGGCCGGAGAGGTTTTCTACCGTCCTTTGCCGCGAATGCACCTGCTTATGGCCATGCTGCTGCGGTCATCGACCGCAAGGCCTTGCTGGCCGCCTATCAGGCTCAGCGTCATCCGTTGCTCAATCTGGCGACGCGCGTACTTGGCTGTCGCAGCAGAGCCGAGGATGTTCTGCAGGATGCCTTTCTCAAGTTGTGGGAGGGCAGCCTCAACCTCTCACGCGTGGAGGCGCCCGAGCGTTATCTGAGTCGCCTGGTGCGCAACCTGGCCATCGATCATCTGCGCCGTTTGCAGCTGGAGCAGCGCTACGGTGCGGCCGCCGAGCTGGCTGACCTGCAACCCTCGGAAATCTCCCCGGAGCAGGCCGTAGGCGGGCAGCAGGCGGTGCGCCAGTTGCTCGATGCCCTGGCGGAACTGACCCCGCGCATGCGTCGGGTGTTCAAGCTCAGTCAGCTCGATGGCCTCACCCAGCGCGAGGTGGCGACTCAACTGGGGGCGTCGCCGGCGCTCATCAATCTGATTCTGCGCGATACCCTAGGGCATTGCCGTATTCGACTCGACGGGCAGTGCGCGCGCAACTGCCCCCTGGCCAAGAGGTTTTGAATGAAGCTGCTGCGTCTGGTTTTCCACGAATATCGCTGGTCCATCGCGCTGGTGCTGGGGCTCAGCCTGAGCAGCGCATTGCTCAGCGTGGCGGTGATTGCCTTCATCAATCAGCGCATGCTTAACCCAGCGAGCAATCCGGGCGCGGCGCTGGGACAGTTCGTCGCCTTGCTGGCCTTGTTGCTGGTGCTGTCCTCGGCGGCGCAACTGTCGCTGACGGCGCTGGGTCATCGCTTCGTCTACCGTATGCGCCGCGCGTTGGTGAAACGGGTGCTGGACACCAGCATCGAGCGCCTGGAGATCATTGGCGGCTCCAACATCATTGCCAGCCTGTCCAGCGACATCCGCAATATCACCCTGGCCTTCGTGCATCTGCCCGAGCTGATCTATGGCAGCGTGCTGACGCTGGCGGCGTTCGCTTATCTGGCCTGGCTCTCGCCGGGTCTGTTCGTCACCACATTGCTGTGGATGAGCTTCACCCTCGGCGTAGGCTGGCTGCTGGTCGGACGCCTCAATCACCACCTGCGCATGCTGCGTGAGTCCGAGGATCGTCTGTACGGCGACTACCAGTCGGTGATCGACGGGCGCAAGGAGCTGACCCTTAACCGCGACCGCGCGCAGCGCCTGTACGAGGACGAGTTCGACCTCAGCGCGCGCGCCTATCGCGATCACGTGACCCTGGCCGACCGTTACCACGGCCTGGCCAGCAACTGGGCCAACATCATGGTGCTGGGCACCATCGGCCTGGTGTTCTACCTGGCCAACGGCCTGGGTTGGGCCTCCACGGCGGTGGCCTCGACCTACGCGCTGACCATTCTGTTCATGCGTACACCGCTGGTGTCGGCGGTGGCGGCGATCCCGGCGCAGATCGCCGGGCGCGTGGCGCTGGACAAGGTCGAATCGCTGGCGCTGGCGCCGCATGTGGAGGCATTCGAGCATCCGGCCGACCCCTTGAGCGGGCAGTGGCAGGTGCTGGAGCTGCATGAGGTGGAATATCGCTATCCGGCCCAGGATGGCGAACCCGGCTTTGACGTGGGGCCGGTCAGCCTGCGCCTGGAGTGCGGCGAGACGGTATTTCTGGTCGGTGGCAACGGCAGCGGCAAGTCGACGCTGGCGCGTCTGCTGACGGGGTTGTACCTCCCGCAGCGCGGCGAGATACGTGTCGATGGCCGGGTGCTCGGGCCTCAGGAGTGGCCGGCCTACCGTCAGTTGTTCGCATCGGTGTTCACTGACTATCACCTGTTCTCGCAGCTGCTTGGCCCGCACGGCGTGGCGGCATCGGATGAAGAGCTCGAGCATTGGCTGGGCAGCCTGCACATGCGCCATAAGGTACAGGTGGCGGCGGGGCGCCTGCGCGACACGCGCCTGTCTGCCGGTCAACGCAAGCGTCTGGCCTTGCTCCTGGCTTTGCTCGAAGCGCGCGACATCCTCCTGCTCGATGAATGGGCCGCCGATCAGGATCCGCTGTTCCGCCAGGTGTTCTACCGCGAGCTGCTGCCGCAATTGAAGGCCGCAGGTAAGACCGTATTCGCCATCAGCCATGATGATCACTACTTCGATCAGGCCGACCGCCTGCTGAAGATGGATGGCGGGCAGCTGCATGAATTGCAGGGCGAGCATCGCGCCCGGGCCAGTCGCAACGCGCTGCTGGAGATCGGTGGCGCCGCCCATTCCTGAGCATTGGTTGCCCTCACTGCGCCCGCATCATGCGGGCGCAGTCGTTTTACCGAAGTGATTTCCCATTCCGCAGACAATTGCCCTAAACATTCCTCCCTCTCGTTCGTCAGTGTTAATGAGAATGTTTTCCAGTTCATTTCGGCTGGCGAACCGCCCATTCAGCATGCAGATATCGGGAGGATTTATGGGGCTCGTTCATGACTATATCGGGGTTGGCTTCGGGCCCTCTAACCTGGCTCTGGCCATTGCCACCGAAGAGTTCGCCCAGCGCAACGGGCGAGAGCCTAATGTCTGCTTCATCGAGCGCAAGCCTGCCTTCAGTTGGCATGAGGGCATGCTGATCGACGGTTCGAGCATGCAGATCTCCTTCCTCAAGGATCTCGCCACACTGCGCAACCCGGCCAGTCGCTTCACCTTCATCAGCTACCTCAAGGCATGCGGGCGCCTGGAGGATTTCATCAACCTGAAGACCTTCTACCCCAGCCGCGAGGAGTTCAACGACTACCTCGGCTGGGCCGCCGATGCGTTCGCCGGGCAGGTGCATTACGGTGAGGAGGTGACCAGTATCGAGCCGTTCTACAGCGCTGGCGTCTGTGCCGGTGTCGAGGTGGTCTCGCGTGGCAGCGACGGGCAGAGCACGCGTCGCCGCGCGCGCAACCTGGTGCTGGGTATCGGTGGCGTGGCGCAGATTCCGGCGGCCTTCGCCGGCATGACTGATCCACGCATCGTGCATTCCTCGCGTTACTTGGGCGCGCTCGATGCCATGCTGGGCGATGGCAGTCGCCCACGTCGTATCGCCATCATTGGTGGTGGGCAGAGCGCTGCGGAAATCTTCCATGACCTCGCATGCCGCTTTCCGCAGGTCGAGGCCAGCCTGCTGGTGCGTGGCGGCAGCCTCAAGCCGTCGGACGACAGCCCCTTCGTCAACGAGATCTTCAACGCCGACTTCACCGACCGCATCTTCGCCCAGGATCCCGCGCAGCGCGCGCAGATGCTCAGCGAGTACCGCAACACCAACTACTCGGTGGTCGATCTGGAGCTGATCGAGAAGATCTACCACCTGTTTTACCAGCAGAAGGTTCGCGGTCAGCACCCTCATCGCTTGCTCACTCACCGTGAAGTCATGGCTGTGGCTGTCGATGACGGCGGTGTGGAACTGAGCCTACGCCACACCCTGGGCGGCGAACCGCACAGCGAGCGATTCGATGCGGTGATCCTCGCCACCGGCTATCGCCGCGACTACCACCGCACGCTGCTGGCGGGCTTCGCCGACTACATCGAGGGCGATGCGGTCGACCGCCAATATCGCCTGCCGCTGCGGGCGGACTGCCAGGCGCAGATCTTCCTGCAGGGCGGCTGCGAGGGCAGCCATGGCCTCAGCGACACCCTGCTGTCGGTGCTGGCCATGCGCTCCGAGGAGTTGGTCAGCTCGATGTTCGTCGAGTCTCCCGGCACGCAGGTACGCGATTCGCTGCGTCTGGCCGCAGGCTCGCTCAGCTGATCGACAGACGCAGGTTTTTCCTTCTTCCGCGAGTGGTTCGGCAGTCCTGCCGAGCCGCTGTGCAGGCACGAGTTTTCACGGGTGACGAGATGAGATCGATGGTGGATCAGGCACAGCACTTTGCCGACATTCTGGACTATCACGCCGAGCGCGCGCCGGGCCGTGTGGCCATCCGGCATATCGTGGCGGATCAGGGCGAGCCGCTGCTGACGACCTATGCCGAACTGCGTGAGCAGGCACTGGCCGTCGCCGGCCTGCTGCAGCGCCTTGGCTGTCAGGCTGGCGAGCGTTGCGTGCTGATGCTGCCCAGTGGCGCTGACTATGCCGCAGCCTTCTTCGGTTGCCTGTACGCCGGCGTGATCGCGGTGCCGGCCTTTCCGCCGGAGAACAACCGGCAGATGCACATCGAGCGCCTCACCGGCATTCTGCTCGGTGCCCAGCCCATGGTGGTGCTGGCGCCGCGTGAGGTGATCCAGCGTTGCCAGGCCGACCTGCAGCCGCTGCTCGTACCCGGGGCGGCGCTGGTCGCCATCGAGGATGTCGATGCCCACGACCGCGCCGGCTACCAGCCACGGCTGATCACCAGCGATGCGCTGGCCTTCCTGCAATACACCTCGGGTTCCACCCGTGCGCCCAAGGGGGTGATGGTCAGCCATGCCAACCTGCTGGCCAACGAGCGCAGCATGAGCCGTGGTTTCAATGCCAGCCGCGATGAATCCTGGGTCAGCTGGCTGCCGCTGTATCACGACATGGGGCTGATGGCCGGGCTGCTGCTGCCGATCCTGCATGGCGGCAGCCTGACGCTGATGGCGCCGAACTTCTTCCTCGCCCGGCCGGCGCGCTGGTTGCAGGCCATCAGCCAATACGGCGGCACCTTCTCCGGCGGGCCGGATTTCGCCTATCGCCTTTGCGCCGAGCGTATCCCGCAGAGCAGCCTGGAGGCGCTCGATCTGAGCAGCTGGCGCCTGGCGTTTTCCGGCTCCGAGCCGATCCGCCTGGACACCCTGCGGGCCTTCAGTCAGCGCTTCGCGGCGGCGGGCTTCAGTGCCGAGGCGCTGGCGCCGAGCTACGGTCTGGCCGAAGCGACGCTCTATGTGTGCGTCGATGCCGCCGAGCGCGAGCCGCAGGTGGAGACGTTCGCCAGCAGCACAGCGGGCCAGGCGGACAGCCGTTTGCCAGCCTGTGGCTGGAGCGATGCCGAGCACCCGCTGCGTATCGTCGAGCCGCAGACGCTTCAGGTGCTGGGGGACGATCAGGTCGGCGAGATCTGGATCGCCGGGCCGAGCATCGCCCAGGGCTACTGGCGCAACCCCGAAGCGACCGCCGAGGCCTTCGTCGAGCGTGATGGCCAGCGTTGGCTGCGCACCGGCGATCTGGGCGTGGTGCGCGAGCGGCAGCTGTTCATCGCTGGGCGCCTGAAGGACCTGATCATCCTCAATGGTCAGAACCATTACCCGCAGGACATCGAACAGGCGCTGGAGCAGGACATCGAGTTGCTGCGCCAGGGGCGTATCGCCGCGTTCGCCGTCACCGACGAACAGGGGCTGGAGGGCGTCGGCCTTGCGCTGGAGATCAGCCGCAACGTGCGCAAGCTGATCAGCGCCGAGATGATCTGCCAGCGCATCGCCGACGCCATGGGCGAGCGCTTCCAGCTGGCGCCGCAGCTGATCCTGCTGCTCGAGCCGGGCACCTTGCCGCGCACCACCAGCGGCAAGCTGCAGCGCTCGGCCTGCCGCAGCGGCTGGCAGAACGGCAGCCTGGCCACCTTCGCGCAGTGGTACAAGGGGCGCCTGCAGGACGCCGAGGCGGCGAGTCCAGTGCCGCAAGCCAGCACCGTGCTGCCGCAGGTGCTGCAGGCCTGGCAGGAGGTGCTGGGCTGCGCGGAGCTGGGGCAGGGCGACCACTTCTTCGCGCGTGGCGGCGACTCGGTGGGCGTGATGCAGGTGCTGGCGCGTCTCAACGCCGAGCTGGGGCTGGCGCTGCAGGCCGACAGCCTGTTCGAACGCCCGCGTCTGGGGGATTTCAGCGCCTGGGTCGCGGCGCAGCCGCGCACGGCCCGGCAGGTGCCACCCCTGCAGGCCGAGGTGCGTGACGCGCAGTGCGCGCAATCCTACGCGCAGCAGCGCCTGTGGTTTCTCGAGCGTCTGCAGGGTGACGCCAGCGCCTACCGGCTGGGCGGTGAGCTGCGGTTTCAGGGGCGGCTCGACGAGGCGGCGCTGCAGCGCAGCTTCGATGATCTGGTCAGTCGCCACGAGAGCCTGCGCACGCGCTTCGCCGCTGGCGAAGAGGACGGCGTGCCGCTGCAGCGCATCGATCCGCCCTTTAGCGTCGACCTGGCGCGTTTCGATCTGCGTGGCGAGGCAGATGGCGAGGCGGCACTGGCGCGCCTGCGCGAGGCGCGGATGAACCTGCCGCTGGATCTGCAGCAAGGGCCCTTGTGGCATCTCGCCCTGGTGCGGGTGAGCGAGGACGATCAGCGTCTTCTGCTGGTGATGCACCACATCATCTGCGACGGCTGGTCGATTCAGGTACTGATCCGCGAGTTCGCCCAACTCTATGCGGCCCATGTCCTCGGCCAGGTGCCGAAGCTGCCGGCACTGCCGGTGCAGTACGCCGACTACGCCATCTGGCAGCGACGCTGGCTACAGGCGGGCGAAGGTGAGCGTCAGCTGACTTACTGGAAGCAGCAACTGGGGGATGAGCAGCCGTTGCTTCAACTGCCTGCCGACCACCCGCGCCCGGCGCGGCAGAGTCATCGCGGCGCGCGCCACGCCATTCGTCTCGATGAGGCGCTGAGCCAGCGTCTGCGCGCCCATGCCTCGGATCAGGGCGTCACTCTGTTCATGCTGCTGCTGGCCGCCTTCAAGGTGCAGCTGCAGCGCTACAGCGGCCAGCGCGATATCCGCGTCGGCGTGCCCAGTGCCGGGCGCGTGTGCCGGGAAACCGAGGCGTTGATCGGCTTCTTCGTCAACACCCAGGTGCTGCGCAGCGAGTTCGGCGGCGAGCACAGCTTCGCCGATGTGGTAGCGCAGGTGCGGACGGCGGCCCTCGGCGCGCAGGATCACCAGTTGCTGCCGTTCGAGCAACTGGTCGAGGCGCTGGCGCCGCAGCGCAGCCTGAGCCACAACCCGCTGTTTCAGGTGAAGTTCACCCAGCAGTTCGCCCTGGCCCAGGATCTAGCCCTGCCTGGCGTGAGCCTCAGTGCGAGTCAGCTGGACGAGCAGGCCGCGCACTTCGATCTGGGGCTGGATATCACCGACCTGCCCGAGGGTATCGAGGCGGCCTTCACCTATGCGCAGGATCTGTTCGAAGCACCGCGCATCGCTGGTTTCGCCGCCGATTTCGAGCGTCTGCTGGAGCAATTGCTGGCGCAGTCACAGGCGCCGCTGGCCAGCCTGCAACTCGCGGCGCAGCCGGCGCAGGTCGCGGGCGTCGAGCGCAAGTTCGCCGCTGCAACGGTGCTCGATCTGTGGCAGCCGCAGGTGCATGGCGAGACCGTGGCATTGATGCACGATGGCGTGTCCTACAGCTTCGCGGCGCTGGAAGCCCAGGCCAATCAACTGGCGCAGCATCTGCTCGCCCTGGGGGTGGCGCCGGAGCAGCGCATCGGCCTGTGCCTGCAGCGTTCGCCGGCTTTCGTTATCGGTCTGCTGGCTGCGCTCAAGGTCGGCGCTGCCTTCGTGCCACTCGATCCGGCCTGGCCGGCGCAGCGTCAGGCGTTCGTCCTGGCCGACAGCGCCTGTGTGGTATTGCTATGTGAGTCCGCGTCGGCGCAATCCTTCGCTGGCCCGCAGCTGGACTTCAGCGCCGAGGCTCCGTGGCGTCAGCGGACCAGCGCTGCGCCGAGCGTGCCGGTGCACCCGCAGCAGGCGGCCTATCTGATCTACACCTCCGGCACCACCGGCCAGCCCAAGGGCGCGGTGATCAGCCATGCAGCCCTGGCCGACTACGTGCAGGGCCTGCTGGAACAACTGGCACTGACGCCCGAGGCGAGCATGGCGATGGTGTCCACCGTTGCGGCCGACCTGGGCCATACCGTGCTGTTCGGTGCGCTGCTGTCCGGACGTACCCTGCACCTGCTGAGCGCGGAAACCGTGGCCGATGCCGATAGCCTGGCGGACTACCTGAGCACGCAGCAGGTCGGCATCCTCAAGATCGTGCCGACTCACCTGGCTGGCCTGCTGCAGGCCGGCGCAGGTGAGCGTGCGATACCTGCGCATGCCCTGATCTTTGGCGGCGAGGCGCTGCCGGCCGAGCTGGTGAAGGAGGTCAAGCGCCTGCGCCCGCAGTGCCGGGTGATCAATCACTACGGCCCCAGCGAAACCACGGTCGGCGTGCTGACTCACGAGGTCACGGACGCCGAGCTGGCAGCACTGGACGGCGTGGTGCCGATTGGCCGGCCTTTGCCCAACGTCCGCGCCCTGGTAATGGATGCGGCCCTGACGCCGCTGCCGCAAGGTGCGGTTGGCGAGCTGTACCTGGGCGGGCCTGGCCTGGCGCGCGGCTATCTCGATCGTCCGGGGCTGACGGCGGCGAGCTTTCTGCCCGATCCCTTCGCTAACGGTGAGCGTCTGTATCGCACCGGCGACCGTGCGCGCCTGCTGGTCGACGGCCGTATCGAATACCTCGGGCGCGGCGATGATCAAGTCAAGGTACGCGGCTACCGCGTCGCCCTCGGCGAGATCGTCGCGCAGCTGCGTGGCCTGGCTGGCGTCGCCGATGCCCATGTGCAACTGGACGAACGCGGCCAGTTGCTCGCCTATGTGGTCGCGCAGGGGCAGGCTGTCGACGCTGCGCAGCTGCAGGCGCAACTGGCCGAGCGCCTGCCGGATTACATGCTGCCGAGCCATGTGCTGTTGCTCGAACGCTTCCCGCTGACCGCCAATGGCAAGCTCGACCGGCAGGCGCTGCCGCAGCCGCAGGCGACAGAGCAGGGCTTCGAGGCGCCGCACGAGGGCGTCGAAACGCAACTGGCAACGCTCTGGCAGCAGGTGCTGAAGGTCGAGCGCGTCGGCCGTCATGACAACTTCTTCGCCCTCGGTGGCGACTCCATCCTCAGTCTGCAGATCATCGCCCGGGCGCGGCGCCAGGGTATTCGCCTGACGCCCAAGCAGCTGTTCGAGAGGCAGAGCATCGCCGAACTGGCGCAGGTCGCTGTCGTGGCAGAGACGCCGGCAGCGTCTGTGAGTACGAGTGCGGAGGTGACCCACGCCTTCGCTCTGACGCCGATTCAGGCGCGTTTTTTCGCCCAGCTTCCGGTGCGCATCGGCCACTGGAACCAGTCCTTGCTGTTGGCGGCGGACGAGCCGCTCGACGTCCGTGCACTGGAGCAGGCGCTGCAGGCCGTGGTGCGTCATCACGCCAGCCTGCGCCTGGGTTTCCAGCAGGATGCGCAGGGTAACTGGCAGCAGCGCTATCGTGACGTGCAGCCGTCGCAGGAGCTGCTGTGGGTGTGCCAGGTGGCCGCCGCCGACGACCTGCCGGCGCTGTGCGACGAAGCCCAGCGCAGCCTGGATATCGAGCGCGGGCCAATGCTGCGCGCAGTACTGGCGCAGTTGCCGGGCGGGCGTAACCGACTGCTGCTGGCCGTCCACCACCTGGCGGTCGATGGTGTGTCCTGGCGCGTGCTGCTCGAGGATCTGCAGCAGGCCTACGCGCAGCGACTGGCCGGGCAGGCGATCAGCCTCGCCGCCGTTACGACCAGCTTCCAGCAATGGTCGGCGCATCTGCAGACCCTGGCTGGCAGCCCGCAGCTGGCAGCACAACTGGACTACTGGCAGGGCTTCAGCGCTGCCGAAGCCTGCCTGCCCTGCGATCGCCCTGAAGGCAGCGCCAAGGTCGCCGATGCCGGCCAATTGCATCTGACGCTCGATGCTGCGACCACCGCGCGCCTGCTCGGTGAAGTGCCGGCGGCCTACCGCACGCAGATCAACGATGTGTTGCTGGCGGCGCTGGCCCAGGCCTTGTGGCAGTGGAGTGGACGCCGGCGTACGGTGATCAGCCTGGAGGGCCATGGCCGCGAGGACGATCAGCTCGATCTGAGCCGCACCCTCGGCTGGTTCACCAGTCTGTACCCGGTCGCGCTGCAAGCCGGTGATGACCTCGGCGCGACCCTCAAGCAGGTCAAGGAAGGGCTGCGTCAGGTGCCGGACAAGGGCATCGGCTACGGCGTGCTCAAGTACCTGGCCAATGCTCCGCTGGAGGAGCTGACGGGACTGGGGCTGACCTTCAACTACCTGGGCCGTTTCGATGACCAGGCCGGTGCACGCTGGCGTCTGGCTGACGAAACGAGCGGCGCGCCACGCGACGGCAGCGGCCCGCTGGCCAATGCCCTGGCCATCGACGGTCAGGTGCGTGGCGGTTGCCTGCAACTGATGCTGACCTACAGTCGCGCGCGCTTCGAGACGAGCACCGTCGAGCGCCTGCTGGATCTGTACGAGCAGGCGCTGCGGCAGTTGATCGAGCATTGCTGCGCGCCCGCAGCCGGTGGCCTGACGCCTTCCGATTTCCCTCTGGCAACGCTCGGTCAGGCGCAACTCGACGCCTTGCCTTATGCGCCGCAGCAGATCGAAGACCTCTTCCCGCTGGCGCCGATGCAGCAGGGCATTCTCCTGCACAGCCAGCTGGAGCAGGGCAGCGGCATCTACCTGATGCAAGACCAGTACGCCGTGGCCAGTGCGCTGGATGTGGAGGCCTTCACCCATGCCTGGCAGCAGGTGGTGCAGCGTCACCCGGCGTTGCGCACGGCCTTCTGCAACCTCGACGGTACGCCGCATCAGTTGGTGCTGCGCCAGGTGCCGTCGCCCGTGCAGTTCCTCGATTTCAGCGAGCTGCCGCGCGATGAAGCCGAGGCCAGGTCGCAGGCAATCCTGCGCGAGGAGCGTCAGCGCGGCTTCGATTTCACCCAGGCGCCTTTGCTGCGTCTGCGCCTGGTGAAATTCGCCGAGGCCGATTGGCGCATCGTGCAGAGTCATCACCATGTCCTGATCGACGCCTGGTGCCGCGGCCTGATGCTGGCCGAGTTCTTCGCCCAATACCGCGCTCGGCTGCTTGGGCGCAGCCTGCAACTGCCGCCGGCGCGACCCTATCGCGACTTCATCGCCTGGCTCGCACGTCAGGACGAGGCGGCCAGCCGTCGCTACTGGCGCGACGAGCTGGCTGGCTTCGACACGGTCACGCCACTGCCTTATCGCCACCAGCAGGGCGAGGCGGGTATGCATGACGTCAGCCTCGCGCTCGATGCCGAGCAGACCCGCGCGCTGGCCGAGCAGGCGCGGCGTCATCAACTCACCGTCAATACCTTCGTCCAGGCGGCCTGGGCGCTGCTGCTGATGCGCTACAGCGGGCGCGACGATGTGCTGTTCGGCGTCACTGTGGCGGGGCGCCCCACCGAGCTGGAAGGCATCGAAGAGGCGCTGGGGCTGTTCATCAATACCTTGCCGCTGCGCGTCCGAGTGCCGGGCGCGGGCGCGACCGGGCTGCAATTGCTGCAGGCGCTGCAGGCGCAGAACGCCGGCATGCGTCAGCATGAGCAGTTGTCCCTGGCCGAGGTGCAGAACCTCGCCGACACGCCGCGCGGCCAGCCGCTGTTCGACAGTCTGTTCGTGTTCGAGAACGTGCCACTCGGTGGCGAGGTGCAGGAGGCCGTCGACACCTACCGCATCACGCCGCTGGCAAACCGCACCCACACCAACTATCCGTTGACCGTGGTGCTGCTGCCGGGTGCCAGTCTGACCCTGCAACTGAGCTTCGATACCCAGCAGTTCGCCGTGGCCGATATGCAGGTTTTGGTCGAGCATTTTCGTCGTCTGCTGCTGCAACTGAGCGAGGCGCCGCAGCGTCCTTTGAGCGAGCTGCGCCTGCTCGATGACAGCGAGCGCGAAGCCCTGTGCCGGCGGGGCCAGGGCGAGATGCAGCCGCACTGGTATGCGCAGAGCTACCTGGCGCGTTTCGAGGCGCAGGTCGAGCAGCAGGGCGCCCGTACCGTCGCCCGCTGCCAGGGGCAGACGCTGTCTTATTTCGAACTCAACGAGCGGGCCAACCGTATCGGTCATGGCCTGATTGAGTGCGGTGTGCAGTTCGATGACGTGGTGGCGCTGTTTGCGCCCCGTGGTCTGCCACTGCTGAGCCTGATCATCGGCGCCTTCAAGGCCGGTGCTGCCTACCTGGCGCTGGACGAGCGCCATCCGCCGGCGCGCAGCACGCGCATGTTGGCCAGCAGCGCAGCACCGGTGCTGATCACCCTGCGCGAGCAACTGGCGCAGGTTCAGGCGATGCTCGCCGAACTGCCGCAGCCGCCACGCGTGCTGGTCTATGAAGACATGCTGGAGCCTGGCCGCCCCGACAACCCCGGGCGCTACGCCGGCCCCGAGCACCTGGCCTACCTGATCTACACCTCCGGTTCCACCGGCGAGCCCAAGGGAGTGATGGTCAACCAGCGCGGCATGCTCAACAACCAGTTGGCCAAGGTGCCTTACCTGCAACTCGGTGAAGCGGACGTGATCGCCCAGACTGCCGCCACCGGCTTCGATATCTCGGTCTGGCAACTGCTCACCGCGCCGCTGTTCGGTGGCGCGCTGGAGATCATCCCCGATGCCATCACCCATGATCCGCAGGCGCTACTGGCGTGCGTTGCAGCCACCGGGGTGAGCGTGCTGGAGGCGGTGCCGGCGGTGATCGACGGCATGCTCGAAGCATCGGCCGTGGCGCTGCCGGCACTGCGCTGGCTGTTGCCCACCGGCGAGGCGCTGAGCCATGAGCTGGCCGCACGCTGGTTCACCCGCTACCCGCAGGTGCCGATGATCAACGCCTACGGCCCGGCCGAGTGCGCCGATGATGTGGCGCTGTACCGCCTGGACGCGGCGCCGCCACGGCGACAGCCCATCGCCATTGGCCTGCCGACCGACAACAACCGTCTGTACGTGCTGGGCGGCGACCTCGAGCTGCTGCCGGCCGGTGTGGTCGGCGAGCTGTACATCGGCGGCACCGGCGTGGGCCGTGGCTATGCCGCGCGCCCGGGGCTGACGGCCGAACGCTTCGTGCCCGACCCCTTCGGCGCACCGGGCGAGCGCCTGTACCGCAGTGGCGACCTGGCGCGCTGGAATGCCGAGGGCCAGCTCGAATATGTCGGCCGGGTGGACTTCCAGGTGAAGATCCGTGGTCAGCGTATCGAGCTGGGCGAGATCGAAGCCTGCCTGCTTGCCAGTGCGCCCTTGCGCCAGGCCGTGGTGGTCGCTCACGAAGGGGCAGCCGGTACGCAGCTGATCGCCTATGGCATGGCCGAGGCTGGCCAGCAGGTCGAGGTACAGGCGCTGCGTGAGGCCCTGGCTGCGCAGTTGCCAGCCTTCATGGTACCGGCGCAGATCATCCTGTTGCCGCGCCTGCCGCTCAACGCCAACGGCAAGCTGGATCGCCGCGCACTGCCGGCGCCACAGGCACAGGTGCGCAGCGTCGAGGCGCCCCAGGGCGAGCTGGAGCAGCACCTGGCGCAACTCTGGCGTGACCTGCTCAAGGTGGAGCAGGTCGGCCGTCACGACCACTTCTTCGAACTCGGCGGCCACTCGCTGCTGGCCACCCGCCTGCTGGCGCTGATCCGCGAAACACGCGGGGTCACGGTGCCTCTGGCACAGGCCTTCGAGGCTACCACCGTGGCCAGCATGGCCAGCCTGATCCGCAGCCTGGAAAGCCAGGCCCTCAACGATGAACGCCTGGACGCGCTCGACGACCTGATGAGCGCTCTGGAGGAAATTCAGTGAATCTGTTGCATGACAAAGCCCTGCTGCTCTCGCGTCGCTTTCTCGGCCTGGGGCCGCAGCAGCGCCGCGCCTTCCTCGACAAGCTGCGCGAGCAGGGGCTCGACGCCTCGGCACTGCCAATTCCGTCGGGAGCGGCTGATACCGAGGGCAGCGTGCTGTCCTACTCGCAGCAACGCTTGTGGTTCCTTGAGCAGTTGCAGCCGGGCAACAGCGCCTATCACCTGCCGGGCGCCCTGCAGTTGCAGGGGCCATTGGACGAGGCTGCCTTGCTGGGTGCCTTCAGCGATCTGGCGCAACGCCATTCGAGCCTGCGCACGCGCTTCTTCGCCGATGCCGACGGCAACCCGCGCCAGTGCGTCGAAGCAGCGCCGGCACTGACCCTGGAGCCGCTGCAGGGCGATGATTTTGCCGCCCTGGCGCGTGAGTTCGCCCAGCGCCCGTTCGACCTTGAGCAGGCGCCGCTGTGGCGCATCGGCCTGCTGCGCGAGGGTGAGCAGCGGCATGTGCTGCTGGTCTGTCTGCACCACATCATCGCCGACGGCTGGTCGATCCAGCTGTTGTTGACCGAGCTGGCGCAGTTCTACCGCGCGCGCGTGCAGGGCGAACCTGTCGCACTCGCCGAGTTGCCGCTGAGCTACGCCGACCATGCCCTGTGGCAGCGCGCCTGCCTGGACGCCGGTGAAGGCGAGCGGCAACTGGCCTACTGGCGTGAGCAACTGGGCGACGAGCAGCCGCTGCTGGAGCTGCCTTGCGACCATCCGCGCCCGGCGCAGCAGAGCTTTCGTGGCGCGCGTCTGGCCTTTCGCGTGGAGCCCACGCTTGCCGCGCGCGTGCGCGAGCTGGCGCGGCAACAGGGCTGCACGCCGTTCACCGTGCTGTTGGCGGCTTACAAGGTGTTGCTGCATCGCCTGAGCGGCCAGCGCGACCTGCGTGTCGGCGTGCCCATCGCCGGGCGGACGCAGAGCGAAACCCAGGGGCTGATCGGCTTCTTCGTCAATACCCAGGTGCTGCGCAGCGAACTGAGTGGCGAGCAGAGTTTCAAGCTGTTGCTGGCGCAGGTGCTGCGCACGGCGCAGGGTGCCCAGGCAAATCAGGCGCTGCCCTTCGAGCAACTGGTCGAGGCGTTGCAGCCCGAGCGTAGCCTCAGCCACAACCCGCTGTTCCAGGTGCTGTACAACCACCAGCAGCGCCCGCAGGACAGCCTGCAGCTGACGGCCGAACTGCGTGCCGAGCTGATCGCGCTGGACAGCGGCAGCGCCCAATTCGACCTGGCCCTGCACACCTGGGAAGGCCCGGGCGAGGAGCTGGCCGGCAACTGGAACTACGCCCTTGATCTGTTCGAGGCGGCGACGGTGGAGCGTCTGCATCAGCGTTTCATCCGCCTTTTGGAGCAGTTGCTGGAACAGCCACAACTGGCCATCGGCGAGCACCGCCTGGACGATGATCAGGATCGCCTGGCCCTGACGAGCTTCAATGCCACACGCGTCGATTACGGCGCGGTGGAGCCGGTGCATCGTCAGTTCGAACGCCGTGTGCAGGTACAGCCGCAGGCCATCGCCCTGGTGTTCGGCGAGCAGCGTTTGAGCTACGCCGAGCTGGACCTGCGCGCCAACCAGCTGGCCCACCATCTGCAAAAGCTCGGCGTAACCCGCGACAGCCTGGTGGGCGTGGCGGCGCTGCGTTCGGTGGAGATGGTGGTGGCGCTGTACGCCATCCTCAAAGCCGGTGCTGCCTATGTGCCGATGGACCCGGAGTACCCCAGCGAACGCCTGCGCTACATGCTCGAGGATGCCGGCGTCAGCCTGCTGCTGAGCCACGATGCGGTGATCGACAGCCTGCCGTCGGTAGAGGGCGTGCAGGTGCTCAACCTAGAACATCTGGATCTTTCTCAAGAGCCGCAGACCGCGCCCGAGGTGGCGATCCACCCCGAGCAACTGGCTTACCTGATCTATACCTCCGGTTCCACCGGCAAGCCCAAAGGGGCCGGTAACAGCCATGCGGCGCTGTACAACCGCCTGGCCTGGATGCAGGACGCCTACCACCTGACGGCTGACGATCGGGTGCTGCAGAAAACCCCGTTCAGCTTCGATGTGTCGGTGTGGGAATTCTTCTGGCCACTGATCACAGGCGCGCGCCTAGTCATGGCGCAGCCGGGCGATCATCGCGACCCGGCCAGGCTGGTCGAGCTGATCGAAAGCGAGCAGATCAGCACCTTGCACTTCGTCCCCTCGATGCTGGCGGCCTTCGTCGGTCATGGCGAGCTGCACGGCTGCGAGAGCCTGCGGCGCATCGTCTGCAGCGGCGAAGCGCTGCCGGCGGAACTGGCCAGCAGTACGCGGCAACTGCTGCCGCAGGCCGAGCTGTACAACCTGTATGGCCCGACCGAAGCAGCCATCGACGTGACCCACTGGCGCTGCAGCGGCCAGGAACGTCGCAGCGTGCCGATTGGTCGGCCAATCGCCAACCTGCAGATTCATATCCTCGACGAACGCCTCAACCCGCAGCCAATCGGCGTTGCGGGGGAGCTGTATATCGGTGGCGTCGGCCTGGCGCGTGGTTACCATCGCCGACCGGGGCTGACCGCCGAACGCTTCGTCGCCAGCCCCTTCGGCGGTGGTCAGCGTCTGTACCGCAGCGGCGACCTGGCGCGCTGGACCGAAGAGGGCGTGCTGGAATACCTGGGCCGCATCGACCATCAGGTGAAGTTGCGCGGCCTGCGTATTGAACTGGGCGAGATCGAGGCAGCACTGCTGGAACATCCTGCGCTGCGTGAGGCGGTGGTGCTGGTGCGCGACCAGCAACTGGTGGCCTATGTGGTCGGTGGCGATTACGACGAGGTCGAGCTGCGGGCGCGGCTTAAACAACGGCTGCCCGAGTTCATGTTGCCGAGTCATGTAATGCAGCTCGAGCGCCTGCCGCTGTCGCCCAATGGCAAGCTGGAACGCAAGGCGCTGCCGGAACCGCAGCGCGTTCAGCGCGATTACCAGGCGCCGCGTGCGGGAATTGAAAGCCAGTTGGCGGCCATCTGGCAGGAGCTGCTGGGAGTTGAACGGGTAGGGCGCGACGACAACTTCTTCGAGCTGGGTGGCGATTCCATTCTCAGCCTGCAGATTATTGCCCGTGCCCGCCGTCAGGGTATCGAGCTTACGCCACGGCAGCTGTTCGAGCGTCAGAGCATCGCCGAACTGGCTCAGGTCGCAACCCGCAGTGCCAAGACGTCGGGCTGCATCATCGACAGTCAGCGCGATATCCCGCTGACGCCGATCCAGCACTGGTTCTTCGCCCAGCCGATGAACAATCGTCAGCACTGGAATCAGTCGGTGCTGCTCAGTGCACGCGAGCCGCTGCAGCCGCAGCGCCTCAACGCTGCTCTGCAGGCCGTGCTGGAACAACACGATGCCCTGCGCCTGCGTTTTCAGCAGCAAGGTGACAGCTGGCGCCAGCGCTATGCAGCCGAGACCGAAACGCTCGAGCTGCGCGTCGAGCGCTGCAGCCTGGCCGAGCTGAGCACGCTGTGCGATGAGGTGCAGGCCAGCCTCGATCTGAGCCATGGCCCGCTGTTGCGCGCTGTGCTGGTGCAGTTGCACGAAGGCGGCGAGCGGCTGTTGCTGGTGGCTCACCACCTGGTAATCGATGGCGTTTCCTGGCGTATCCTGCTCGATGACCTGCAGCGTACCTACGCGCAACTGGGCGTGGGCGCTGCTGCCGATCTGGGGCGCAAGAGCAGTGCCTGGCAGAGCTGGAGCGAGCGCCTGGCGGCCTATGCGTCCAGCCCCGAAGTGGCCGCCGAACGTGGTTACTGGCAGGCGCTGCCGGCTGATCGCGGGCTGCCCTGCGACCACCCGCAAGGGCGCAACCTGACGGCCTGCGCCGAACGTCTGGAAGTGCAGCTCGACTCTGCCACCACAGAGGCGCTGCTGACACAGGCTCCAGCGGCGTACCGCACGCAGATCAACGACCTCTTGCTCACTGCACTGGCCCATGCCCTGCGTGACTGGAACGGACAGGCGCAAACCCTGATCGCCCTCGAAGGCCATGGCCGCGAAGCGCTGTTCGAGGGGCTGGACCTGAGCCAGACCCTGGGCTGGTTCACCAGCCTCTACCCGCTGTTGCTGCAGGCCGGTGACGACTGGGATGCGACCCTCAAGGGCACCAAGGAGAACCTGCGCCAGGTGCCGCGCGGTGGCATCGGCTACGGCCTGTTGAAATACCAGCAGGGCGAGAAACTGCCGGCGCTGGATGACGCGCTGCTGTTCAACTACCTGGGTCGCATGCAGGCAAGCGGGCAGTTGTTCGACCTGGCTGAGGAAGCGTCCGGTGCGCAACGCGACGCCAGCGCGCCGCTGGCCTGTGCCCTTGCTCTGGATGGCCGCGTCACGGGCGGCTGCCTGCAGTTCACCTGCACCT
>Ga0209699_100257_pt1 | contig 43336 bp, 33 predicted proteins | sample SynthPrep_1_END__FD_187204 | JGI IMG/M metagenome (GOLD analysis project Ga0209699, IMG submission 187204) | Synthetic microbial communities from Ohio, USA - SynthPrep_1_END_DS7_MetaG (SPAdes) (version 2) | ecosystem: Engineered > Bioreactor > Aerobic > Activated sludge | place: USA: Ohio...
GTGCAGCAGATTGCGAGGTGGGCTCCGAGCCTCCCCGGTCGTTTCTGGAAAAGATATGAAGATACTTATCGTTGGGCCCAGCTGGGTGGGTGACATGGTGATGGCGCAGACGCTGTTCCAGTGTCTGAAACAGCGCCACCCCGAGTGCGAGATCGATGTGCTGGCGCCGGACTGGAGTCGCCCGATTCTCGAGCGCATGCCCGAAGTGCGTGCCGCACTGAGCCTGCCGCTGGGCCATGGTGTGCTCGATCTGGGCACGCGTCGGCGTATCGGCAAGTCGCTGGTGGGGCAGTACGATCAGGCCATTCTGCTGCCCAACTCGCTGAAGTCCGCCCTGGTGCCCTGGTTCGCCGGCATCCCCAGGCGTACCGGCTGGAAGGGCGAGATGCGCTATGGCCTGCTCAACGATATCCGCACGCTGGACAAGGCCCGCTACCCGCTGATGATCGAGCGCTTCATGGCACTGGCCCATGAACCGGGCGCCGCTCTGCCGCAGCCTTATCCGCAGCCGCGCCTGCGCATCGACGAGGCCAGTCGTGAGGCGGCATTGGCCAAGTTCGACCTGCAACTGGATCGTCCGGTGCTGGCGCTCTGCCCGGGTGCCGAGTTCGGCGAGGCCAAGCGCTGGCCGGCCGAGCATTACGCCAAGGTTGCCGAGGTCAAGATTCGCGAGGGCTGGCAGGTCTGGCTGTTTGGCTCGAAGAACGACCATGCCGGTGGCGAGGATATTCGTCTGCGCCTGATTCCCGGCCTGCGCGAAGAGGTCAGCAACCTCTCCGGGCAGACCAGCCTGGCGGAGGCCATCGATCTGATGTCGGCCGCCACCGCTGTGGTTTCCAACGACTCGGGGCTGATGCACGTCGCCGCGGCGCTGAATCGTCCGCTGGTGGCCGTCTACGGTTCCACTTCACCAGGCTTCACCCCACCTCTGGCCGACCGCGTCGAGATCGTCCGCCTGGGGCTGGAGTGCAGCCCCTGTTTCGAGCGTACCTGCCGCTACGGTCATTACAACTGCCTGCGCGAACTCAAGCCGAGGCCGGTGATCGAGGCGCTGGATCGACTGGTCGGCGAAACCTCGACTCTGGTTGAGGGCGACTGATTTGCGGGTACTGATCATCAAGACGTCGTCGTTGGGCGACGTGGTGCATACCCTGCCGGCGCTGACCGACGCGGCGCGTGCCATTCCCGGTATCCGCTTCGACTGGGTGGTGGAAGAGGGCTTTGCCGAAATCCCCGCCTGGCATCCCGCTGTTTCCCAGGTGATTCCCGTGGCCATCCGTCGCTGGCGCAAGCACCCGCTGCGCACCTGGCGCAGTGGCGAGTGGGCGCGTTTCAAGCAGCGCCTGCGCGAGACCCGTTACGATCTGGTAATCGACGCCCAGGGGCTGCTCAAGAGCGCCTGGTTGACACGTTACGTGTCGGCTCCGGTGGCCGGGCTGGATCGTGATTCGGCGCGTGAGCCGCTGGCCAGTCGCTTCTACGATCGTCGCTATGCGGTGCCCAGGGATCAGCACGCCCTGGAGCGCGTGCGTCAGCTGTTCGCCAAGGCTTTGGGCTATTCGCTGCCGTCCGCTAGCGGTGACTACGGTCTTGACCGCGCGGCGATGATGGACGCTACCTCGCAGCCCTATCTGGTCTTCCTGCATGGCACCACCTGGGCCAGCAAGCACTGGCCGGAAGCCGACTGGCGTGCGTTGGCCGAGCGCATGGACGAGCTGGGCTGGGCCGTGCGCCTGCCCTGGGGCAACGAAGTGGAGAGGGCGCGTGCCGAGCGCATCGCCGCCGGTCTCAGCCATGCCGCCGTGTTGCCGAAGTTGAATCTGGCCGGTGTGGCCAAGGTGATCGCCGGCGCCAGTGCCTGCGTCTCCGTCGACACCGGGCTCGGTCATCTGGCCGCCGCTCTGGATGTGCCGAATATTTCCCTCTACGGTCCGACGCTGCCCGGCAAGGTGGGCGCCTATGGCCGTAGCCAGATTCATCTGTGCGCCAGTGGTCCGGGGGCCGGCAGCGGTGACCGCGACACACCCTGCTTCGATGGTCTTGGCGCCGAGCGCGTTGGCCTGGAACTGGAGGCGTTGCTGCTCGCGCCTCCCGGCACCCTTTAAGGAGAGGCTATGCAACTGGCTTTCGTTCTCTACAAGTACTTCCCCTTTGGTGGCCTGCAGCGTGATTTCATGCGCATCGCCCTGGAGTGTCAGTCGCGCGGTCATGCCATTCGTGTCTACACGCCGATCTGGGAAGGCGAAAACCCTGCTGGCTTCGACGTGCGTGTAGCGCCGGTGCGTGCGCTGTTCAATCATCGCCGCAACGAGAAGTTCACGGCCTGGTTGCAGGCCGACCTGAAGCGGGATCCTGTCGACCGGGTGATCGGCTTCAACAAGATGCCGGGGCTGGACGTCTACTACGCTGCCGACGGCTGTTTCGAGGACAAGGCGCAGACCCTGCGTAACCCGATCTACCGTCGCTGGGGGCGCTACAGGCACTTCGCCGAGTACGAGCGTGCGGTTTTCGCGCCGGAGTCCGGAACCGAGATCCTGATGATCTCCGAGGTTCAACAGCCGTTGTTCATCAAGCATTACAAGACCCCGTTGCAGCGTTTTCATCTCTTGCCGCCAGGTATCGCCCAGGATCGTCGCGCACCGGTCAACGCCGCCGAGATTCGTGCCGAGTTTCGCCGCGAGTTCCAGTTGGCCGATGACGATCTGCTGCTGGTGCAGATCGGTTCCGGATTCAAGACCAAGGGCCTGGATCGCAGTCTCAAGGCGTTGGCTTCGTTGCCGCGCGAGTTGCGCAAGCGTACTCGCCTGATCGCCATCGGTCAGGATGACCCCAAGCCCTTCCTGTTGCAGATCAAGGCATTGGGGCTATCGGATCAGGTGCAGATACTCAAGGGGCGCAGCGATATCCCGCGCTTTCTGCTCGGCGCCGATCTGCTGGTTCACCCGGCCTACAACGAAAATACCGGCACCGTACTGCTGGAGGCGCTGGTTTCCGGCCTGCCGGTGCTGGTCACCGATGTGTGCGGGTATGCCCACTACATCACCGACGCCGATTGCGGCCGCGTGTTGTCCAGCCCCTTCGAGCAGGAGCAGTACAACCGTATCCTGGCCGACATGCTGGCCGATCCGCAGCAGCGTGCCTTCTGGGGGCGCAATGGTCTGGCCTACGCCGACAGCGCTGATCTCTATTCCATGCCGAAGAAGGCCGCCGACGTGATCCTGGCTTCGAGGTGCGCGTGAAGTTGATTCTTGCCGAACCCTTCAAGAGCCTGTGGGCTGGTCAGGATGCCTTCGACGCCGTCGAGGCGTTGCAGGGGCAGGTCTACCGTGAACTGGAAGGCCGCCGCACCCTGCGCACCGAGGTCGAGGGGCGTGGCTATTTCGTCAAGATTCATCGTGGTATCGGCTGGCGCGAGATCATCAAGAACCTGCTCACCGCCAAGGCGCCGGTACTGGGCGCCGGGCAGGAGTGGCGGGCGATTCAGCGTCTGACCGAGGCCGGTGTGCCGACCATGACCGCTGTGGCATACGGTGAGCGCGGCACCGATCCGGCGCATCAGCATTCGTTCATCGTCACCGAGGAGCTGGCACCGACCGTAGACCTCGAGCAGCTCAGCCTGAACTGGGCGCAACAGCCGCCCAGGCCTGTGCTCAAGTGGGCGCTGATCCGCGAAGTCGCACGGATGACCGGCACCATGCACCGCGCAGGGGTCAATCACCGCGACTGCTACATCTGCCACTTCCTGCTGCACACCGACAGGCCGATCCAGGTCGGCGACCTGCGCCTGTCGGTGATCGACCTGCACCGTGCCCAGGTGCGCAGCCAGACTCCGCGCCGCTGGCGCGACAAGGATCTGGCTGCCCTGTATTTCTCGGCGCTGGACATCGGCCTGACCCGTCGCGACAAACTGCGTTTTCTGCGTACCTACTTCCAGCGGCCCTTGCGCCAGTTGCTCCAGGACGAGTCGAGCTTGCTCGCCTGGCTGGAGCGCAAGGCGGCAAAACTGTATGAGCGAAAGCAGCGTTATGGAGACGCGCTCTGATGGCCAAATGGGAACTGGCGCCTGAGCATCGCGCACTGGCAAGTGATTTCGGTTCGCTGGAGGCTGTCTTTGCCATCGAAGGCGAGCGGCTGACCAAGGATCCGTTGTCCGAGGTGATCCGTATCGAGCGTGCGGGTGTGCGTTATTACGTCAAGCGCTACTGGGGTGCTGGCAAGGGGTTGCGCCGCTATCTGGGGCGGCCGCGGGTCAAGGCCGAGTGGCAGAATCTCAAGCTGTTCGCCAAGTGGGGTATCCCGACGGCCCCCATCGTGGCCTACGGGCTCCAGCGTCGAGGCGGTGCCTTCGTCCGTGGCGCCCTGGTGACGCGCGAGCTGGAAAACACCCTCGATCTTGCTGAAATCGCCAATCGACAGGATGAGCGTCTGGCCAATCGGAACTGGGTTCAAGTGATCAGCCTGCAGTTGGCCAGGAGCACGAGGGCGCTGCATGATCACCATTTCACCCACAATGACCTGAAGTGGCGCAACCTGCTGGTCAATGAGAAGGCCGAGCTTTTCTTCATCGACTGCCCCACCGGCAGTTTCTGGTGGGGGCCGTTGCTGCGCTACCGCATCATCAAGGATCTGGCGTGCCTCGACAAAGTGGCCAAGCACGTGCTGTCGCGGTCGCAGCGCCTGCGTTTCTATCTGCAGTATCGCGGGCGTGAGCGTTTGAGCGATGGCGACAAGCGGCGTGTGCTGCAGATACTGAAGTTCTTCGAGGGCCGGGAATGAGCGATTTCATCGCAGCGCAGGATCGCGCCTTGCTCGAACGCCACGGGCTGGCTGGTTTCGACGCGCTGTGGGCGCTGAAGCTGGAAGCAGTGGATGAGCCCAACACCGAGCGTGGCGGCTGGAGCAGCGTATATCGACTGGAGCTGGATGAGCGCGCCTTCTATCTCAAGCGGCAAAGCAACCACCTGACGCGCAGTCTGCTGCACCCCTTCGGTGAGCCGACCTTTGCCCGTGAGTTTCGCAATATTCGCCGTTATGCCGAGCGCAACATACCGGCGCTGCAGGCCGCGTTCTTTGCCGAGCGCCGTTTGCCAGGCGAGCGCCGAGCCATTCTGCTTACCCGGGCGCTGGACGGCTGGCAGGATCTGGAGCACTGGCTGAAACAATGGACCACGCTCGAGAGTGCCAGGCGCATGGCCATCCTGCGGGCCTGCGGTGCTCTTGCCCGTTGCCTGCACCAGGCCGGGCAGATGCACGGCTGCTTCTATCCGAAGCATATCTTTCTGCGTGAGCAGGGCGGTGCGTTCGAAGCCCAACTGATCGACCTGGAAAAGACCCGCCCGCTGCTGCTGGGGCGTCGTGATCGCATCAAGGATCTGGAGCCACTGTTGCGCCGTGCCAGGGTATGGGGCGAGCCTGAGGTGCGTGAGCTGCTGGCCGCCTATCTGACTGAACGCAACGATGTCGACGCCTGGTGGCGACAGCTCGGCGCGCGGCAGCGTCGCAAGGAGTCACGCTGATGCAACTGAGTGAGCTGAGCCAGGCGGGTCGTACACCTGATCTGCCTTTGACGCTGAACCTGATGGGCGAGCCGCTGGTGCTCGAGCGCCTGTTGCGTGTCCTGCCCGGGCAGCGCTACGTCGCGGTTGGCCTCTGGCAAGGGCGCCATGTGCTGGCCAAATTGCTGGTAGGAGGCAAGGCCCGGCGTCATTTCCAGCGAGAGCTCCAGGGCGCCCGGATGCTGGCCGGACAGAACCTGGTCACGCCTGCATTGCTGGCTCAGGGCTTCGCCGAGGGGCAGGGTGGCTGGCTGCTGTTCGACTATCTGGATGGTGCGCAGAGTCTCTGGGATGCCTGGCGCGAGGTCGCCCGTGCCCCTGTGCTGACGGATGCCCAGCAGGCCGTGCTGGCCGAGGCGCTGGGCGCGATCGGGCAGATGCATGGCCAGGGACTCTGGCAGGCAGACCTGCACCTGGACAACCTGCTGCGGCATGAGGGACGTCTGTACCTGATCGATGGTGGTGGCGTGCGTTGCGAAACGCCGGGGCAGCCTCTGTCGCGGGCCCGGGTACTGGAGAACCTCGGGGTGTTCTTCGCCCAGTTGCCGGCCGAGCTGGAGCCCTGTCTCGAAGAACTGCTGATCCACTATCTGTTGGCCAACGGTGAGCATGCGCTGCCGCTGGAGATGCTCCAGGCCGAGGTGGCCAAGGTGCGGCGCTGGCGCCTGCGTGACTATCTGAAGAAGGCTGCGCGCGACTGCAGCCTGTTCGCTGCGCGCATCGGCGCCTTCGGCCTGCGTGTGGTGCGTCGCGAGCAGGAGCCAGGGCTGCAGCCGCTGCTGGCCGAGCTGGATGCTCGCATCGAGGCCGGGCACATCTACAAGACCGGTGGTGCCGCCACGGTGGCACGTGTGGAGCTCGCGGGACGGTCGCTGGTGGTCAAGCGCTACAACGTCAAGAACCTGCTGCACTGGTTCAAGCGTTTCTGGCGGCCCAGCCGCGCCTGGCACAGTTGGCTCGAGGGCAATCGCCTGCAACTGCTGGGCATCGTCACGCCGACGCCACTGGCCGTGCTCGAGCGCCGCTGGTGTTGGCTGCGCGGACGCGCATACCTGATTACCGACTATTGTAGCGGGCAGGATATAATCGCGCGTTTCGAGGCATATCGACAGGCGATGCCCCCGGAGACCGAGTTGCAGGCGCTGGATCGTCTGTTTGCCGCCTTGCTGCGCGAACGGATCAGCCACGGTGATTTCAAGGGGCACAATCTGTTCTGGGATGATGCGCAGGGCGCCTGGTCGCTGATCGACCTGGATGCCATGCGTCAACATCGCAGTGCGCGCAGTTTCGCCCGGGCCTACGCCCGCGACCGCGCTCGTTTTCTGCGCAACTGGCCGGCGGACTCCGCTCTGCACCAGTTGCTCGACCAACGTTTACCGCAGGTGCAAGACACCTGCCCGAATTAGAGGCTTACACCTGTGGCACTGACCATTCTCGGCCTGTCCGGCGCCCTCAGTCACGATCCCTCCGCTGCGCTGTACATCGACGGCAAGCTGATCGCGGCGGTGGAAGAGGAGCGCTTCGTACGCGACAAGCATGCGAAGAACCGCATGCCGTACGAATCGGCCAAGTTCTGTCTGGAACAAGCGGGTATCAAGCCCTCGGACGTCGATGTGGTGGCGATTCCCTTCGCTCCCATCAGCATCTTCGAGAAGGCCCGCTGGCAGTACGCCAAGCGTTACGCCTATGCGCCGGATCGTGCCCTCGATGCGATTCTGTTCGGTAACCGCCGTTACAAACGCTACAAAAAACGTATCGAGTGGTGCCTGGTGCAGCTCGGCTTCGACCTGAAGAAGGTCAAGATCGAGCCGGTCGAGCACCACCTGGCACATGCGTCCAGCGCCTACCACTGCTCGGGGTTCACGGAGAAGACCGCGATCCTCGGCATCGATGGCAAGGGTGAGTACGCCACCACCTTCTTTGGCTGGGGGGAGAACGGCAAGATCCACAAGATCAAGGAGTTCTTCGATCCGGATTCGCTCGGTGGGCTCTACGGCGCGATCACCGAGTACCTGGGCTTCGAAATGCTCGATGGCGAGTTCAAGGTCATGGGCATGGCGCCCTACGGTGACGCTGCCAAGTACGATTTCTCGCGTCTGGCCAAGTTCGAGAACGGCGAGCTGATCATCAACACCGACTACGCCAACGTCATCGGTTTCCGTCGCTACAAGGAAAACGGCAAGGGTTACTACTTCTCGCCCAAGCTGATCGAGTGGCTCGGCCCGAAACGTCAGGGCGACATCGCCGACGATCCCTACATCCACTATGCGGCCAGCATGCAGGCACTGTTCGAGAAGCTGGCGCTGGAAATGATGGAGTACTACCTCGGCGACGTCCTCAGGGAAACCGGCAAGATCGCCTTCGCTGGCGGTTGTGCGCTGAACGTCAAGCTGAATCAGAAAATCATCGCTCGTGATGACGTCAAGGAACTGTTCGTGCAGCCGGCGTCCGGTGATGCGGGTACCGCTGTGGGGGCTGCCGCCTACGTTTCGCACAAGCGCGGCGTGCCGGTAGAGAAAATGGAACACGTCTACCTCGGCCCTTCGTACAGCAACGAAGACGTCATCGCTGCCTGCGCCCGGCACCCGAACGCACCGGTGTTCAAACGTATCGACAACACTCCCGAGCGCATCGCCCGGATCATGGTCGATGGCAACCCGGTGGCCTGGTTCCAGGGGCGCATGGAGTTCGGCCCGCGTGCTCTGGGCGGTCGTTCCATCATCGGTTGCCCGAGCGTGCCGGGTGTGGCCGACCGCATCAACGAGCAGATCAAGTTCCGCGAGCGCTGGCGCCCCTTCTGCCCGTCGATGCTCGATACCGTGGCACCGAAGATGCTCAAGGTCGATCACCCGAGTCCCTTCATGACCTTTACCTTCGAAGTGACCGAGGAGTGGAAGGAGCGTGTGGGTGAAGTGGTGCACGAGGACGGTACCTCGCGTGCCCAGGTGCTGGAGCGCCGCTTCAATCCACGCTGGTACGACCTGATGCTCGAGCTGGAGAAGCTCACCGGCAATGGCGTATCGTTGAACACCTCGCTCAACCGCCGTGGCGAGCCGATGATCTGCTCGCCGACCGATGCACTGAACATGTTCTACGGCTCGGATCTGCAATACCTGATCATGGAAGACATACTTGTGGTCAAGGATGGCAAGGATTGGTATGACAACCTCTGAGCAGACCTCTGGTCAGGCGCAGCGCTGGGTTCTGCAGTTCTGCCACGGCTACGACGGCCCCTTTCTGGACTGTGCGCGGCAGTACGCCGTGCTGTTCAAGGGCACGCCCTACAAGGTCTGCACGGTCTATCTGACCGGCGCTCCTTCGGCGGAGGTCGAACGTGGTTCGGCCTCTGACGAGGTGATCTTTCTCGACTATTCCAGTGCCCAGGTTCGCGGCCTCAAGCTGCGGGCAATCCGCGATTTCCGTCGGATCGCGGCCTCGCGCGATTTCGTTCTGTGTATCGCGCACCGCTTCAAGCCGATCTACGTTGCCCTGCTGGGCAGCAATCTTCCGGTGCTTGGCGTGCATCACGCCTTCGCCGATTACAAGCGGCGCTCGCGTCAGCTGTTCGCCAACTTCTTCCGTAAGCGTCTGGCATTGCTCGGCGTTTCCAATGCCGTGCGCGACGACATGCGGGCCTGCCTGCCCGATTGGCCGCCCGAGCGTATCGAGACACTGTACAACCGTATCGATATCGACGCCGTGCAAGCCGCGCAAGTGCCCCGCGAGGCCGCTCGCGAGCATCTGGGGTTGCCTCGGGACGCCTGGGTGGTCGGCAATGTAGGTCGCCTGCATCCGGACAAGGATCAGGCCACGCTGATTCGCGGTTTCGCCCGGGCCCTGCCGCAACTGCCAGCAGGCAGCTTGCTGGCGATCATGGGTAGTGGCCGTCTGGAGTCCGCACTCAAGGCGCTGGCGGCTGAGCTGGGCGTTGGCGGCGCGGTGCGCTTTCTCGGCCAGGTGCCCAATGGGCGACGCTATTTCAAGGCTTTCGATGTATTCGCCCTGACCTCCGACCATGAGCCGTTCGGCATGGTATTGCTGGAGGCTATGGCGGCTGGAGTGCCGGTGCTGGCAACTGATTGCGGTGGTGCCAGAGAGGTTGTCGAGGCCGCAAGTTGTCGTTTCCCCCTGGGGGATCACGATATGTTGGCACAACGCTTGATTCACTGTTCTGATGCAGAATTCTTATCTGAACTCGATAACCTTCAGCGACGATTCAGTGACTTGGCAGTAAAAGAAACGTTCTGGCAGTTGTCCATGCCGTCTCGCTTGAAACAGTGTTTCTGACGAACCAGTGATTTTCAGGAATAGTTATCGTGATCAAGATGCTGAAGGCGTCTCGTTGCAGGTATTGGTTGCGCCAGCGGGGTATCAAATTAGGGATTGCAGTCCCCGATTTGCCAGGAGCTGCCGTGTTGCAGCTGGAGGAGGGCTGCGCCATCTCCAGGGTGCAGGCGGCTTTCTCGACTCTGCATGTCGGGAGCATGACCTACATTCGCAGTGAGTCCGAATTGTTGAACGTGTCGCGTATCGGACGTTTCTGCTCGATCGGCAACTCCGTGGTCATTGGTCAGGAGAAAGCGGGGCATCCGCTGGATTGGGTCAGCACGCATCCAATGCAATATACAGGGACGTCCTTGCACTATGTTGAGCGGGGCGAGCCAGCCGAAATAGGACATGATGTCTGGATTGGTCGTGAGGCGATGATAATGGAGGGAGTCAAGGTCTCGACGGGGGCGGTCATTGCTGCTCGTTCCCTGGTGACGTGCGATGTTCCCCCCTACGCTATCGTGGCAGGAACGCCGGCCCGCATTATCCGGTATCGACACTCGGATCAGGTGATCAACGAGTTGTTGGGGAGTGCCTGGTGGGAGCTTCCCGTTGACGTGTTGCAGCGTCTGTCCCTCGACGTTCCCGAGCATTTCCTTCGCCAATTTGCCGAGTTGCCATCACGTGAGCCTGCTATCTACAGGCAGGTCGAGGTCAGTCGCCGTGGGTGCCGTGAACTTTCAGGTGGCCTGGCTTGCGGGCGAGTCGGTGAAGTCCAATGAAAGTCTTGTTCTTGGTACAGGGCGAGCAGCGGGCCATTCTGGATCGCTTGTATGAAGGCGTTCAGCGCAACTGTGACTGTGAGGTTCGTTGGCTGGGGCGCGACGATCAGGCCAACCTGCGCCGGTATTTCCGCGATCATGTAGACGTTGCACGTTACGACCGTATCCTGTTTTTCCTGCGCTTCAAGCAGGAGATACGCCAGGTCTCTTTCCTGCGGAGCGTGCCGAACAGCGTGATCCTCGAACACGATGCCTACCAGAATTACATCGCGTGCAAATACACCGGCAAGTTCAGTGCGCATTACCGCAAACTGCCCTGGGTGAGAGTGATCAGTTCAGGTTATGTAGTGAGCCAGCGCTTGCGCCAGGAAGGGTTCGATGCCGTATTCGTTCCCAAGGGCTACGACCAGGCGTTGCTGAGTGATCAGGGCAGAACGCGTGACATTGAGCTGGGTTTCGTCGGCAGTACCAAGAGCGTGGCTTACAGCGGGCGCAAGGCGCTTCTGGACGAGTTGGCGAAGGTCGAGAATCTGGTAGTCACGCGCACCAAATCAGGTGAGGAATACCTCAATACGCTCAATCGCATTCGGTTCTTCGTCAGTGCCGATGTCGGTATGGGTGAATACATGATCAAGAACTTCGAGGCCATGGCGTGTGGCTGCGTGTTGCTGGCTTACGATCATGGTGAAGAGGAGAATCGTGCACTTGGCTTCGTCGATATGGAAAATATCGTGTTGTACCGGAGTGTCGACGATGTGCGTGGCAAGCTGGCTCAGTTGCGTGCCGATCCGATCTGGGCTGAGCGGATTGCGGCCAATGGCAAGGCGCTGGCGGTCTCGCGTTATGGATTCGATCAGATCGGTGCGGAAATAGTTCGTGCCATGCGGCCCCCACTGCGGCCCGCTCCGGCTCCAGGTTGGTTCAGCCGTCTGCGCAACCGGTTCGGGGTTTGATTTTGAGTAAGCCGCGCCTACTATTTTTAGTCCCTTATTTTGGTCGCTGGCCGTTCTGGATGCCCTTTTTCCTGGCAAGTTGCCGATTCAATCCGGACGTACGCTGGCTATTCTTTACCGATTGTGGCGTTCCGAAGGATGCTCCGGACAACGTTCGGTTCCGGAGCATGAGCTTTGCCGATTACTGCTCCAGGGTGTCGGCAGCGCTTGGGGTCGACTTTCAACCTCGCAACCCTTACAAACTCTGTGACTTGAAGCCGGCATTGGGTTATATCCATGCCGATGAGTTGGAGGGGGTGGATTTTTGGGGGGTCAGCGACATTGATCTGGTGTATGGCGATCTCTGTAGCTACTTCACCAGCGAGCGTCTGGAACGTTTCGACTTCCTCTCCACCCATGAGCGACGCGTGTCCGGGCACCTGTGCCTGTTTCGCAACAACGAGCGAATGCTCACCGCCTTCATGAAGGTTCCGGGTTGGCAGGCGGCGTTGTCTTCTGATCAACATAGAGCTTTCGACGAAGGGGCTTTCAGTCGCTTGTTCATTCGCAATAAAAATTGGCCAGCACCTTTGCGCAGGCTTTCCGATGCATGGAATCCCTGGCGGCATCGCTGTGAATTCAGCGAGGCGTTCAGTACACCGAATGGCCGCATACCCTGGCACGATGGCAGTTTTGATTTTCCGCAACGCTGGATCTGGCGTGAGGGACAGTTATTCAATGACCGCGATGGTTCGCGGCAGTTCCCGTACTTCCATTTCATTGGCTGGAAGTGTGACGCTTGGCCCACTTGCAGTGAACAGGAGCTCATGGAGGATGCCGCGCTGGCCGCGATGGATTCCTGGAGCATTACTCCCAAGGGTTTTCGAGAGGTTTAGATCTTGATTTTTTCCAAGGACAGTGACGTCACTCTGGTGGTCACCAGTTGCGGGCGTTTCGACCTTTTGAAAAGGACGCTTGCCAGCTTCGATGCGTTCAATCACTTTCCGATCCGTGAGGTGTTCATCACCGAGGACTCGGGTGATGAGGCGGTAAAGGCTTGCATTCCCGAGCACTGGCGTGAGCATACGACGTTCTTCGTCAATGTACCTCGGTTGGGGCAATTGCACTCCATCGATCTGGCCTACTCGCACGTCAAGACCCCCTGGATCTTTCATTGTGAGGATGACTGGGAGTTCTATCGGCCCGGCTTCATCGAGGACTCGCTTGTGTTGCTGAAGGCCGATCCCCAGGCCCTGCAGGTATGGCTGCGCAGTTTTGCCCATGATCTGGCGCTTCACAGTCCATACGTGTATCTGGGGGAGCGTGAGGTGGTCGAGGGGATCGCGGCTTATCGCGTCGGCTCGCACAAGGAAGACTGGCAGGGCTTTTCCTTCAACCCCGGGTTGCGTCGCATGGCCGATTATCAGCTGCATGCCCCCTACGGCCAGTATGATGGTGAAAAGGATCTGTCCCGGCTGTACGCCAACGATCAGCGGCATGCGCTCATTCTGGAGAACGATGCTGTCCTGCATACCGGATTCGGCGAGCATGTCAGTGTGCCCGAAGAGCGGGCCAAGAAGGCGAAGCGAAAGAAACGCGAGCGTCTACGCCTGGGGCTGGTCTTCTTCATTGGTTTGTTGATTGGAGTATTTCTATGAGTGCCTTGCACGGCATGCAGCGATGGCACGAGCGGTACGGTTATTTCACGTTCGCACTGCTGATCTTCATCGCCAGCTTCCTGTTGCTTCCTACCAGCAAGATGGTCAACAACGTCTATTACGTGCTGCTGGCACTGCCTGCGTTGGTGTTCTTCGTGGTGCGCCTTGGTCGTGATATTCGTCCGTCGCCCGCCTTGTTGCTCTGGGCAGGGTTATGTGCCTGGTACCTGCTGGTCGGCGCACTTTCAGGTAGCGGTCAGTATTTCAAGCATGTGCTCTATCTTGCGCTGTTCGTTCTGTTGGTGAGCCAGTTGGTCGATCCACGGATTTTTCGCACCGCGCTTTTCGCACGTGGCCTGTTCTGGGTGGTGGGCATATACGTTCTGGGGTCGGCAATCGTCTATTGGATCATTGGCCGTTACGCTCCAGGCGAACGAATCATCTGGCTGCCGGGGCGGATGGCGGGCCCGATCTATACCAGCATGTGGCTGGCCTGCTGCTTTGCCCTGGCGTTGCCGACCTGGATCGCTCAGCGGCGTTGGCTGGAGCTGGCGGCTGCTTTGGCGCTGGCAGTTTTTTGCATGGCTTATGTACTTCAGAGCCGCTCAGGGCTTGTCGGCATGCTGGCGATCTGCGCGCTGATCTGCGCATGGCACGCGATGCGCCATTTGCGCTACTTCCTGATACTGGCCGTTGCCGCGGTGATCGTGGTGGGAGTAGTTCTTTTCGCCGTGCCTGAAGTGCCCGTGATGAGCCAGCTGTTCGCTCGGGCCGACTCAGGGCGTTTCGAGCTATGGCGCGTGCTCGCGGGCGAATGGCAGGCGTGCGGGATATGGTTGGGGTGCGGTGTGCACTATACGACTAGCTCCACCATCATGGGGGGCGTTGCGATTCAGCATCCCCACAATATCTACCTGGCGCTGGGGTTATACAGCGGCCTAGTGTCACTGCTTCTGTTCCTGGCCCTGGCGATTGTCGTTCTCCGGCACGCCTGGGTGCAGCGTGACCCCTGGGGCTTGTATTTGCTCGTGGCCCTGATCGTGCTGAATTTCGATGGCAGCAAGCTGGTGGGTAACCCTGATGAGCTCTGGATGCTGGTGTTGCTGCCGATGGCGTTGATCCCCAACGAGCGTCGGACGCAACCCTGAGGCTGGCGAGGCGCCTGTGTGTCAGGCGCCTCGCCGAATTTTTTCGCAATAGGCCCACAGCCGGGCAGTATCCAGAACGATATTTTCCTTTCTCAGGTATTTGTCGAAATGTTCCCGATTACGGCGAATCCTGCCACGGCCCAAGGTGCGCCGGCGGGTCTGAAGATCTGCAATGTCAATCAGGCCGAACGCCCCGTCCGGGGTCTTGACGATGTTGCCCAGGTGCAGGGAGCGGAAATACACGCCGCTTTCGTGCAGATGGTTGATGAAGCGTGCCAGGGGAGGCAGCAAATCCAACCAGTCGGCTTTGCCTTCACGTAACAAGGTAGACAGTGTTTCCCCTGGCAGGGGGCGATAGAGAACGGCTGTCCTCGACGTATCATCCAGACGGTACAGCTGCAGTGGCGTCAGGGTCGGTATGCCTCGCTTTTTCAGCGCCTCGGCATTGACGCAGAAACGCAGTGACTGCGGGCGTAACAGCGCAGAAGAGAGCAGTCGCTTGCGGCGAAACAGCTTAAGCATATTGCCATCAGTCAGTGCGTAGACCTTTGGGCCGTAGCTGTCCTGTTCCAGAATGCTCGCACCCTCGATCATTTTGTTCAGCGTGGTGACGGGAAGGTGATTGAAGTTCAGCACGTCCTGGACGCTCTCTGGCTGCGGAAAGGCATATGATGCCCGATCTTGCAAGGGCGCGGCCACGATATTGGGAATGCTAAGATTGCCATCCTTATTACCGGTGAAAGCGGACATGACCGAAGTACCCCAGCAGAACGCTGCTTCCAGCCTTACCATTTATTTCCGGTTGCTGGCTTATGTCAGGCCTTACATCGGTTTGTTCCTGCTAAGCCTGCTGGGCTTCCTGATTTTTGCCTCGACCCAGCCGATGCTGGGTTACATGCTCAAGTACTTCGTCGATGGTTTGTCCAATCCGGATGCCAGCTTGTTCGCCGGCGTGCCCTGGTTGCTGGAATACCTCCCCTGGCTGGCACACCTGAAGCTGCTGCAGGCCGTGCCCCTGCTGATCGTACTGATCGCCGTGTGGCAGGGCATCGGTTCCTTCCTCGGCAACTATTACCTGGCGAAGGTATCGATGGGGCTGGTTCAGGATCTGCGCGTAGAGCTGTTCAACAACCTGCTGACCCTGCCCAACCGCTATTTCGACAACCACAACTCCGGCCACCTGATCTCGCGTATCACCTACAACGTGACCATGGTCACCGGCGCGGCGACCGATGCGATCAAGGTCGTGGTGCGTGAAGGCATGACAGTGGTGTTCCTGTTCGCCACCCTGCTCTGGATGAACTGGAAGCTGACCCTGGTGATGGTGGCTATCCTGCCGGTCATCGGCCTGATGGTGACCAGTACCAGCAAGAAGTTCCGCAAGCAGAGCAAGAAGATCCAGACCAGCATGGGCGATGTCACTCACGTGACCTCGGAAAGCATCCAGGGCTATCGTGTGGTGCGCAGCTTCGGTGGCGAGGATTACGAGAAGCAGCGTTTTCTCGATGCCAGCGAGGAGAACAAGCTCAAGCAACTGAAGATGGTCAAGACCAATGCGGTCTACACCCCTTCGCTGCAACTGGTGATCTACAGCGCCATGGCGGTGCTGATGTTCCTCGTGCTGCTGTTGCGCGGCGATGCTTCGGCGGGTGATCTGGTGGCTTACATCACCCTGGCCGGATTGTTGCCCAAGCCGATTCGCCAACTGTCCGAGGTCAGCTCGACCATTCAGAAGGGTGTGGCGGGAGCCGAAAGCATTTTCGAGCAGCTCGATGAAGAGCCGGAGATTGACCGGGGTACCCAGGAGCGTGAGCGTATCACCGGTCGGCTCGAGGTGAAGGCGCTGAGCTTCAGCTACCCGGGTGCCGAGAAGCCGGTACTGAGGGATATCTCCTTCGTTGCCGAGCCCGGGCAGATGGTGGCGCTGGTCGGGCGCTCCGGCAGCGGCAAGTCGACCCTGGCGAACCTGATTCCGCGTTTCTATCACCACGAGCAGGGGCAGATCCTGCTCGACGGTGTGGATGTCGAGGACTACACCCTGCGCAATCTGCGGCGCCATATCGCGCTGGTGACTCAGCATGTCACGCTGTTCAACGATACCGTGCACAACAACATCGCCTATGGCGATCTGGCCGACGCGCCGCTCGACGCGGTGCGTCAGGCGGCGGGTGATGCCTATGCTGCCGAGTTCATCGAGAAGATGCCGCAGGGTTACGAAACCCTGGTCGGTGAAAATGGCGTGCTGCTATCCGGCGGGCAGCGTCAGCGCCTGGCCATTGCCCGGGCGTTGCTCAAGGATGCGCCGCTGCTGATTCTCGACGAGGCCACATCGGCTCTGGATACCGAGTCGGAGCGGCATATCCAGGCGGCGCTGGATCAGGTGATGCAGGGGCGTACCACGCTGGTGATCGCGCACCGCCTGACCACCATCGAGAAGGCTGATCTGATTCTGGTGATGGATCAGGGGCAGATCGTCGAGCGCGGCAATCATGCCGAGTTGCTGGCGCAGAACGGATATTACGCCCGTCTGCATGCCAAGCAGTTCGAAGAGGCCGGCGAAGTCACCGGCAGCGAGCACGACGTCTGATGCTTGGCTGTCTACGATTCTGGCGTGAGCGAGGCTGGACGCCGATTTCTGCCGCCGATTATGCCCAGGCATGGGCTCGTCTGGGTGGCAGCGTGGCCACCCATCCCGAGGTAGTGGCGCGGCTGGCCGATCTGGCCGGTATTCCCGTGCGTTATCTGGGCTGGCAGGTCGATGGTCAGCTGCAGGCCGCGATCGCGACCTGGGGGCGGCATCTGGCGTTGTCCAAGGATGTGTTGAAGCAGCAGGGCAAGCGCGGTCTTTTCGACCTCGGCAACGCCGAGATCATCCTGCCGATGGCCGCCGAGGTGCGCGTGCCGCTGCGGCATCATGCCCGCTATCTGTCGGAGCTCAATGCCGCCCAGGTCATCGCTGCCCGCGAGCAGCCCGAGGGGCTGGCGCTGGCCCGTGAGCCCGAGCAGTACAGCAAGAAATTCCGCTACAACCAGCGCCGCGAGCAACGTTTGCTGGAGGAGGCGGGTGGGACGATTCGCCCGATGCTGGAGCTGACGCCTCAGGAGCAGGCGCACGTCTACGCCGATCTGTTTCAGCGCCGCTGGGGCTTCGAAGCCACCGGCAAAGCCCACCTGGCCGAGGTGTTCACCCGGCTGCGCGAGTTCATGACCGGCTCGCTGATCTACCTGAATGACGAGCCCGTCGCGATCCAGGTGCTCTATCGAGTCGAGGCGCCGCAGTGGGTCAGCCTGGAGTACATCAACGGTGGGGTCGATCCGCAGCAGCGCGACTTCAGCCCCGGCAGCGTGCTCAGTTTCGTCAACACGCAGAACGAGTGGGAGCACGCGCGGGCGCAGGGCAAGCCGTTGCGCTATTCGTTTGGCCGGGCCGACCGCGAATACAAGGATCGCTGGTGCAACCGGGTACCGGTCTATCAGGTGTGAGGTCATGAACGGACGCAAGCAACAACTGCTCAAACGCCACCGGCGCAACAAGCGTATCGCCCTGCTGTCAGCGTTGCTGGCACTGGTGCTGCTCGGCGTTTTGGTCGCCTGGTGGCTGCCGCCATTGCTGCTGCTGTTGGGCTGGATCGCGCATGAGGCCTGGTTCGCCGATCACCTGTTCTACTCGCCGCGCGAGGACTACCACTACGATTTTCCGGCCGATTGCCTGAGCGTGCCGGCGCGCATCGAGCAGGGCATGCTGCATCTCGACGCCGACCTCGATGGCTACGATACCCAGGTGCTCGAGTTGCGGCTGACAGCCACCTGGTTGGGGCGCTGGCTCGACCCCTATGTGCGTCTGGGGGACGACCGCCAGGATTTCGAGCGCGGTGTCTCCGGGCGGCGCTACCTCAACCTGTCCGGGCAGCGAGTCGATGGCCTGACCATCGTGCCGCGTTTTTGCCGCATCGATGGCGAGTTGCGGGTGCACGCCATGCGCAATCCCGACTTCGCCCAACAACGCATGCTGATCATCGCGCCACACGCCGACGACGCCGAGCTCGCTGCCTTTGGCCAGTACAGTCGCTCGGCCGATGCCGCCATCGTCACCCTCACCCAGGGCGAGATCGAGGCCGAGGCCTATCAACGTCTGGGGTTGGGCAAGGCCGCGGCTGCCCGTCTGAAGGGGCGCCTGCGGGCCTGGGACAGCCTGGCCGCGCCACTGTGGGGTGGGGTGGCGCAAGCCCGTTGCGTGCAGCTTGGCTATTACTGCCTGCAACTGCCGGCCATGGCCGAGCAGCCAGATCAGCCCTTCGCTTCGCGCGAGTCGGACGAGAGCGACATCCGCAGCGTGCGCCGCCTCAATCCCCTGAGTCTGCCGGGCGATGCCGATGGTCAGCCGACCTGGAACAACCTGGTCGCCGATCTGGTTGCCGTCATCGAGCACTACCGCCCCGAAGTGCTGATCACGCCGCATCCGGAGCTCGACCCGCATCATGATCATGTCGCCAGCACCCGCGCCGTGCTGCAAGCCTGCACACGCAGTGGCTGGCAGCCAAAGACGCTGTTGCTCTATGCCAACCACCTGCATGACAACGACCGCTGGCCGATGGGCCCCGCGGGCCAGGGAATCGCCTTGCCGCCGGCCATCATGGCTCTTCCGGGCGATCGTCTGTGGAGCCCGCTGCTCGATGCCGAGCAGCAACTGGACAAGGCCATGGCGCTGGGCCTGCAGCATGATCTGCAAGGCCCGCTGCCGCTGAAGAAACGCCTGCGCCGCTTGATCCAGCAGGCATTGGCCGGGCGTCGCTGGCCGGTCACGGGCGAGGATGAGTTCTTCCGCAAGGCGGTGCGTCGGCATGAACTGTTCTGGGTTCGGTCGCTCTGAGCGGTTGGCCAACCCCGGCATGTTATGATTTTCCCGTTTTTCTCCCTTTCTGGAGCTGCAATGAAACTGACCATGCCCCGCTATGACCAAGCTGCCGTTCTGGTGGTGGGCGACGTGATGCTCGATCGCTACTGGCACGGCGGTACTTCGCGGATCTCTCCCGAGGCTCCGGTACCGGTGGTGCGTGTCGATCAGATCGAGGATCGCCCGGGCGGTGCGGCCAACGTGGCGTTGAATATCGCGGCGCTCGGCGCGCGTGCGCTTCTGGTCGGCGTCACCGGCGAGGATGAGGCCGCTGAGAGCCTCAGCGACAGCCTGCGCGGTGCCGGTGTTGAGGCCCACTTCCAGCGCCTCGACGATCAACCCACCATCGTCAAGCTGCGGGTGATGAGCCGTCACCAGCAACTGCTGCGCATGGATTTCGAAGAAGTGTTCAATACCGACACCGCCGCCCTGGCGCGGGACGTCGATGCACTGCTCGACGGGGTCAGGGTGCTGGTGCTGTCGGACTATGGCAAAGGTGCGCTGCAGAACCATCAGGCGCTGATCCGGTTCGCGCGCAAGAAGGGCATTCCGGTGCTGGCCGATCCCAAGGGCAAGGACTTCTCCATCTACCGTGGCGCCAGCCTGATCACCCCGAATCTGCATGAGTTCGAGACGATTGTCGGGCGGTGCGTCGATGAGGCCGAACTGGTGAGCAAGGGGGCCGAGCTGATGCGCGAGCTGGAGCTGGGCGCCCTGCTGGTGACTCGTGGCGAGCATGGCATGACCCTGCTGCGCCCGGAGCATGCACCGCTGCACCTGCCTGCCCGGGCTCGGGAAGTATTCGACGTGACCGGTGCCGGCGACACGGTGATCTCCACTCTGGCGGCCTCCATCGCGGCGGGCGAGGAGTTGCCGCAGGCCGTGGCCCTGGCCAACCTTGCGGCGGGTATCGTCGTGGGCAAGCTGGGCACCGCCGCCATCAGCGCCCCGGAACTGCGCCGGGCGGTACAGCGCGAGGAAGGTTCCGAGCGCGGTGTGCTGAGCCTCGATCAGTTGCTGGTCGCCATCGAGGATGCGCGTGCCCATGGTGAGAAGATCGTCTTCACCAATGGCTGCTTCGACATTCTTCACGCTGGCCATGTCACCTATCTGGAGCAGGCGCGTGCACAGGGGGATCGCCTGATCGTGGCGATCAACGACGATGCATCGGTCAGCCGCCTGAAAGGCCCGGGGCGGCCGATCAATGCCGTCGACCGACGCATGGCGGTGCTCGCCGGCCTCGGCGCAGTGGATTGGGTGGTGAGCTTCTCGGAGGACACCCCCGAACGCCTGCTCAAGCAGGTGCAGCCGGACGTTCTGGTCAAGGGCGGCGACTATGGCATCGATCAGGTGGTGGGCGCCGACATCGTCCAGGCCTATGGTGGCGAGGTGCGTGTGCTCGGCCTGGTAGAGAACAGTTCCACCACCGCCATCGTCGAGAAGATTCGCAGCAAGTAGCGCGCTGCCACCCCCATCGCCCTGAGGCGGAGCGCTCCCGCGCCTTGACCCGATTGCCGCCGAGCCGCGTCTTGAGGGTCATAGGCGCTCGCCAGCGGGCGGCGCATCATCGACGGCATCCCCCATGTGGAGCGAGATGCCATGACCGTCGATGTACAGGGCCAGGCCCTGAGCGTACTGAGCAAGCTGGCCCAGGCCGACTGGCCTGACCGCCTCAAGGTACGCAAATCCTTCGAGAAGCTCGTTTACAGCGGCAGCCGTGCCAGCTTTCGTCTGGCTGCCGGCCGTGCGGCCAGCAAGCCGCGTGAGACGCGTCCGGCGGCTGATGAGCCGTTCGATCTGTCGCTGAGCGATGAACAGCAGATGCTGGTGGACATGCTTCAGGGGTTCGCTCTGGAGGTGCTGCGTCCTGCCGCGCACGAGGCCGACACCCAGGCGCGCGTGCCTGCTGCGTTGCTCAATCAGGCTCGTGAACTGGGCCTGGTTCATTACGGTGTGAGTGAGGCGCATGGCGGTCTGGCCGCGGAGCGTACCGTGCTGAGCAATGCGCTGATCGCCGAGAGCCTGGCACGGGGCGACTTTTCTCTTGCCGCCGCCTTGCTGGTGCCGCTATCGGCCGCCAACTGCATTCGCCGCTGGGGCTCGCCCGCGCAGCAGGCCGCCTGGCTGCCGGCATTCGTCAGCGAGGAGGGCGCGCCGCCGTACGCACTGGCGGTCAGTGAGCCGGCAGTCCTGGCCGATTCGCGCCAGCCTGCCACCCGAGCGCGCAAGCGTGGCAGGCACTATCTGCTCGACGGCGAGAAGGCACTGGTCATCGCAGGTCTGGATGCCAGCCGACTGATCGTCAGCGCCCAGGCGAGCGATGGCCCGGCGTTGTTCATGGTCGACGCCGCGAGCAGGGGCGTGACGCGCCGCGCCGAGCCTGCCATGGGGCTGAAGGCCTGCGGGCTGGCGCGTATCCGGCTGAAAGGCGTGAAGGTGCCGAGCGACAGTCGCCTGACCGGCGAAGGCTTCGATTTCCAGGCCTTTCTCGACCAGGGTGCCCTGGCATTCTGCGCGCTTGCAGTGGGCACGGCACAGGCCGCGCTGGACTACGTGAGCACGTATTGCAACGAACGTCAGGCGTTCGGCGAGCCGATCAGTCATCGTCAGGGCGTTGCCTTCATGGTCGCCGAAATCGCCATCGAGCTGGATGCCATGCGCCTGCTGCTGTGGCGCGCCTGCGCCCGCGCCGAGGCCGGGCTGCCATTTCGTCGCGAGGCCTACCTGGCACGCCTGCTGTGCGCGGAGAAAGCGATGAAGATCGGCTCCGATGCCGTGCAACTGCTCGGTGGCCACGGTTTCACCCAGGAGCATCCGGTCGAGCGCTGGTATCGCGATCTGCGCAGCGTGGCCGTGCTCTCTGGTGGCCTTCATCTCTAGACAGGTAGCAAGCATGAATCTGGAAACCCCGAAGAAATTCCGTGGCCTGCAACACCAGGCCGGGCAGGTGGCCAAGCACTATTTCCGGCCGATCTCGCGCAAGTACGACAAGGCCGAGCATGTCTATCCCAAGGAGCTGGATCTGCTCGCGGCCCTGCTGGACGGCATGAACGAAGGCTCCCCCGATGCCGTCGGTGCCGGTTCGGCCAGCAAGCGCGGTGCCGACCGCGAGCAGCAGGAGGGCGTCAGGAACGGCGGCAACATGGCGGCGTTGCTGGGGGTTATGGAGCTGTGCTGGGGCGACGTCGGCCTGCTGCTGGCCATGCCGCGCCAGGGGCTGGGCAATGCGGCCATTGCCGCCGTGGCCAATGACGAGCAGTTGACGCGTTTCGGCAAGACCTGGGCGGCCATGGCCATTACCGAGCCTGGCTGCGGCTCCGACTCGGCGGCGATCCGCACCACGGCCGTGAAGGACGGCGATGACTACATCCTCAATGGCGAGAAGATTTTCGTGACTTCCGGTGAGCGTGCGGATTCGGTGGTGGTCTGGGCCAGCCTGGACAGGAGCCTGGGCCGTGCCGCGATCAAATCCTTCGTGGTGGAGAAGGGCACGCCAGGCATGACGGTCACGCGTCTGGAGAAGAAGCTGGGAATCAAAGCGTCGGATACGGCCTCGATCAGTTTCAGCGACTGCCGGGTGCCGGCGGCCAATCTGCTCGGCAATGCCGAGATCGACGTGCAGAAAGGCTTTGCCGGAGTCATGGAAACCTTCGACAACACCCGCCCCCTGGTTGCCGGAATGGCGGTCGGCGTGGCGCGCGCTGCGCTGGAGCGTACCCGCGAGTTGCTCGGTGGGGTCGGCTGTCGCTTCGATTATGCCAAGCCGCTGCTGGCTACCAGCCATGCCGAAGCCACGCTGTATCGCCTCGAAGCGGAGTGGGAGGCCGCTCGGCTGCTGACGCTCAAGGCCGCCTGGATGGCCGACAACAAGATGCCCAATTCGAAAGAGGCGTCCATCGCCAAGGCCAAGGCCGGACGCGTGGCCAGCGAGGTGACGCTCAAGTGCGTGGAGCTGGCCGGGGTCTTGGGATATGGCGAAGATGAGTTGCTGGAGAAGTGGGCGCGCGACTCGAAGATTCTCGATATCTTCGAAGGCACCCAGCAGATTCAGCTGCTGATCGTCGCCCGGCGCCTGCTGGGCAAGAGCTCCAGCGAGCTCAGATAGGGCCGGTCATCAGCGGGCGCATCACGCCGAAACGCGGCCAGGAGTGCCGCGCAAGAAAGCCCGCCTCTGTGTGCTGCCGTGCGCATAGGCAATCGCCATGCACGATCAGTCCCCTCGCGCCTGCGCGTCGCAGGGACAGTGATCAGGCGAAACGACAGTTGCGTCGCCCACCCGCTCCCATGGGGTTTGCATGAGGCATGGGGGCGAGATTGCATCCCCCCGCCAGATGATGGGGCTTGCTGCTAGAAGCGGAAGACTTCGGTGTCGATCTTGATGGGTTCCGCCACCGGGATCTTCGGCCCGGCCGCTGCCGGCTCCTGCGGCTTGGCCTTGGCCACCGGAGCTTTCTTGCGGGGGGCTTCGGGTGTCGGCTCCGTGGCTGCCGCCACAGGCTCGATGGCGGTCGCCAATTCCGCTGCCAGGCGTTGCAGCAATGCACTCTGGGCCTTGACCTGTTCGGCCAGCGGGCCGCTGTGCGGTTCTTCCAGACGGATCAGGCGGCTGTCGCGCAGTTGCCCGCGACGGTCGAGCAGGCGCCATTGTGCTTCCAGAACGGCAGGCTGGGTCGGGCCGGAGTCCAGCCGGGTGATGGTCAGCATGACCTGAGCGTCGGCACTGAAGCCAGGAGCTGCCGGGGCCAGAACCAGGCGCTGGCTATCGAGGCGCCACGCCAGTTGACGGAGCATCTGCTGGTCGATGTCGTTGGCCAGACCGCTGGCCCAGCGCGCGTCCGGGGTGGCTATCAGGCTGCCATCGGCCTGGCGCTGCAGCAGATGCTGCTGGCGCAGGTAGTCGGCCACGCTGATCGGGCCGACCAGCACGGTCACACCGTTGTCCTTGGTTGGTGTCACGGCACTGCCGCTATCCAGTTGATAGAGGGGCACCGGCTTCTGCTGCAGCAGGCTGCAACCACTCAGCACGAGCAGCGTGGTCAGAAGCAGAGCCACAGGGCGTACTACAGTCATCATTCGTTCCCGGCAGCCGCTTCTGGGGCGGCTGCGCATCGATCCCATATCATGCAGAGGGGTCACTTGCGCATGACCCAGGGCGCGTATCATCCGTCAAACCGCGCTACGACTCCAGCCTTGGCTGCCTGCCGGTAGCGCGGATATCCCGGAAGAACGGGGTGTGTTGACGACGCTATTCCACCATAAGCTGGTCGACACGCTGGAAGCCGCGTGGCAGCTTGTTGCCCCGTCGGCCGCGCTCGCCCTTGTAGTGTTCCAGGTCGTCGGCTTTGAGTGTCAGGGTACGCTTCCCGGCCTGCAAGACCAAACTGGCGCCCGTTGGCAGCACGGCCAGGTCGGTCAGGTATTCCTCACGCGAGGCGACCCGCTCGCCGGGAATGCCGATGATCTTGTTGCCCTTGCCTTTACCCAGCTGGGGCAGATCCGTGACCTTGAACAGCAACAGGCGGCCTTCGGTGGTCACCGCAGCCAGCCAGTCGTCTTCCAGGTTCGAAACCGCCCTGGGTGCGACGACTCGGGCGCCGTTGGGCAGGGTCAGCAGAGCCTTGCCCGCCTTGTTCTTGGCCTGAAGGTCTTCACCCTTGACCACGAAGCCGTAGCCGGCATCGGACGCGATCACGTACAACGCGCTGTCTTCCGGCAGCATCACGCACTCGAAGCTGGCCCCCGGCGGCGGCGTCAGGCGCCCGGTCAACGGTTCGCCCTGGCCACGGGCCGAGGGCAGCGAATGGGCGGCCAGCGAGTAGCTGCGCCCGCTGGAGTCGATGAATACCGCGTACTGATTCGAGCGGCCTGGCGCTGCCGCCTTGAAACCATCGCCTGCCTTGTAGGAAAGGCCGGTGGCGTCGATGTCATGGCCCTTGGCACAGCGCACCCAGCCTTTTTCCGAAAGCACCACGGTGACCGGCTCGGTCGGCATCAGCTCGGTTTCCGACAGGGCCTTGGCCTCGGCACGGGCGACGATCGGCGAGCGGCGCTCGTCGCCGTACTTTTCGGCATCCTCGATGATTTCCTTGCGCACCAGCTTCTTCAGCTTGGCTTCGCTGCCGAGCAGGGCCAGCAGCTTCTCGCGCTCCTTGGCCAGCTCGTCCTGCTCGCCACGAATCTTCATCTCTTCCAGGCGGGCCAGCTGGCGCAGGCGGGTGTCGAGGATGTAGTCGGCCTGCACGTCGGTCAGGCCGAAGGTCTCCATCAGCACCGGCTTGGGCTGATCCTCGGTACGGATGATGCGGATCACCTCGTCGAGGTTGAGGAAGGCGATCAGCAAGCCTTCCAACAGGTGCAGGCGCTTCTCCACCTTGTCGAGGCGAAACTGCAGGCGGCGGCGCACGGTGCCTACGCGGTACTCCAGCCATTCGCGGAGCAGGGTGCGCAGATCCTTGACCTGCGGTTTGCCGTCGAGACCGATGACGTTGGTGTTGACCCGGTAGCTGGATTCCAGATCGGTGGTGGCGAACAGGTGAGTCATCAGTTCGTCGGCATCGACGCGATTGGAGCGCGGGATGATGACGATACGGGTCGGGTTCTCGTGATCCGACTCGTCGCGCAGGTCGGCGACCATCGGCAGCTTCTTGGCCTGCATCTGCGCGGCGATCTGCTCCAGCACCTTGGCGCCGGATACCTGATGCGGCAGGGCGGTGACGACGATATCGCCGTCCTCGACGCGATAGACGGCACGCATGCGCACCGAGCCGCGCCCGCTTTCGTAGATCTTCAGCAAGTCGGCTCTGGGCGTGATGACCTCGGCTTCGGTGGGGAAGTCCGGGCCCTGGATATGTTCACAGAGCTGCTCGACCGTGGCCCCCGGCTCATCCAGCAGGCGCACGCAGGCCGCCGCGACTTCACGCAGGTTGTGCGGCGGCACGTCGGTAGCCATGCCCACGGCGATGCCGGTGGTGCCGTTGAGCAGCAGGTTGGGCAGGCGCGCCGGCAGGGTGGCCGGTTCGTTCAGGGTGCCGTCGAAGTTCGGCACCCAGTCGACGGTGCCCTGGCCAAGTTCGGACAGCAGCACTTCGGAGTAGCGCGACAGGCGTGCCTCGGTGTAACGCATGGCGGCGAAGGACTTGGGATCGTCCGGAGCACCCCAGTTGCCCTGGCCGTCGACCAGGGTGTAGCGATAGCTGAACGGCTGCGCCATCAGCACCATGGCCTCGTAACAGGCACTGTCGCCGTGTGGGTGGAACTTGCCGAGCACGTCACCGACGGTACGGGCGGATTTCTTGTGCTTGGAGTCGGCGTCCAGACCCAGTTCGCTCATGGCGTAGACGATGCGTCGTTGCACCGGTTTCAGGCCGTCGCCGATATGTGGCAGGGCGCGATCCATGATCACGTACATGGAGTAGTTGAGATAAGCCTTCTCGGTGAAATCGGCGAGTGACCGGCGTTCCACGCCTTCCAGGCTCAAATCGAGGGATTCGCTCATGCGGGCCTCATTGCAAGGTTGATTGGCGCAGCACCAGGGTGCCGCCCTTCTGACTGAATTCGAGTTGTTTCAGGGCGCTCATGCCCAGCAGGACTTCGTCGCCGTCCATGCCGGGAGCGATCAGCGCGGCGACGTCGTGCAGTTCGATGTCGCCCAGGCGCAGGCTGTCCAGGCTTGTGCGATGCCCAGTGGCGCGACCGTTGGCGGTGCTGATGACGATGGGGGCGCCGCGTTGCAGACCGAGGCGTTCTGCCACGGCACTGGGAACCGCGACCTGCGTTGCGCCGGTGTCGAGCAGGAAGGTCACGTCATGCCCGTCGATCTGGCCATTGACCACGTAGTGACCCTGCCGGCTGCTGGCCAGGCTCACTTCGATATAGCCATCGCCATGCAGCGACTGCGGTGTCTGGTTGGGGTTGTGTCGACGCGCTTCCCAGATGCCGAAGAAATGCGTGGCCAGCAGCAGGCCGGCGCCCCAGGCGAGCACCCACATTATCCGTCCGGCACGACGACCGGGCGCCTGTTCGGTCACGGGCGCCGGCTCCAGCCGCCCCTGGGCGCTTTGAGACGCCAGACGATGGGGCGCTCTTCGCCATCGGCACGGGTCTGGCTGCCATTGTCGACGCCGATCCAGGCACCGTCCTTGTCGATCCACAGCGCTTCGGCCGTGCCGTAGTCCACCGGGTAGCGGCGCGTTTCGTGCAGGGCTTCGGCGGCGAACGACCAGCAGATTTCCGCCACGCCGTCGCTCAGGGTGCGCCGGCAGACCCGATGGGCCTGGCGTTCCAGGGTGAAGAGCTTCTCGTCGAAATAGTCCAGGCCGGAGAAGTCGCGTGGCGCCTGATGGCCGCCGAGCGCTTCTGGCGAGGTTTCCTCGCCGCTTTCGCTGGTCAGCACGCAGCCACCGGTGCAGCGCCAACTGCTGCCGCGACGATGCAGCACGGCAAGGCCTCGGCGGCGTTGCTCGGCGGCCAGCCACAGACGATCACCGGCCGGATCGATGGCGATGCCCTCGAAGCCCTGATTGAAGTGCAGCAGCATGCCGCTGGCGCGGGCCTGGCGTACCAGACCGGTTGGCAGGTTGAGCCACTGCGCGTTGCCATTGCTGCTCACCTGCAACACGGCGGCGCGGGTTTCGCTGACCAGGTAGCGATTACCCTGCGCGTCGCAGGATATGCCCTCGAAGTCCAGCGTGCCGCCACGTACCAGGCTGGCAGCCCAGTTGCGCATGCGCAGGCCCCAGGGCAGGGCCGTCTCGGGGGGCTCCGGGGCGACGAAGGTTTCCGCTTCGGCGCGTAGCAGGTTCTCTTCACGGTGCAACTGGTAGATGCGGTCGTCGTCGCGGTCGGAAACCGCCCACAACGTTTCGCCGCAAAGGGCCAGGCCGGAGAGGTTGCCGCTGGACATTCCCGTCACCGGGTACTCGGCCTGCAATTGCAGTTCTTCCAGCACCACGGGTTCGGCGTTCACGGCGCCGGCCAACAGACCGAGTGCGAGGAAATGCTTGCGCATCAGGCCAGTACCTCGGCCAGGTTGCCCTTGCTTTCCAGCCAGCTCTTGCGATCGCCGGCGCGTTTCTTCGCCAGCAGCATGTCCATCACTTCGCGGGTGCCTTCGAAGTCATCCAGAGTGAGCTGCACCAGACGGCGGGTGTTGGGATCCATGGTGGTTTCGCGCAACTGCGGCGGGTTCATCTCGCCGAGACCCTTGAAGCGGGTGACCTGCGGTTTGCCGCGGCGCTTCTCGGCGACCAGGCGGTCGAGGATGCCGTCGCGTTCGGCATCGTCCAGGGCGTAGAAGATCTCCTTGCCCAGGTCGATGCGGTACAGCGGTGGCATGGCCACGTAGACGTGGCCGGCATCGACCAGCGTACGGAAATGACGTACGAACAGGGCGCAGAGCAGGGTGGCGATGTGCAGGCCGTCGGAGTCGGCGTCGGCGAGGATGCAGATCTTGCCGTAGCGCAGCCCGCTGAGGTCGCTGGAGCCGGGATCGATGCCGATGGCCACGGCGATGTCATGCACTTCCTGCGAGGCCAGTACCTCGCTGCCGTCCACTTCCCAGGTGTTCAGAATCTTGCCGCGCAGCGGCATGATGGCCTGGAACTCCTTGTCGCGTGCCTGCTTGGCACTGCCGCCGGCCGAGTCGCCCTCGACCAGGAACAGCTCGCAGCGCAGCGGGTTCTGCCCCGCGCAGTCGGCCAGCTTGCCGGGCAGTGCCGGGCCCTGGGTGATCTTCTTGCGCTCGACCTTCTTGCCTGCCTTGAGGCGGCGGCCGGCATTGCTGATGGCCAGTTCGGCCAGTTGCAGACCGGTTTCCGGGTTGGCATTGAGCCACAGGCTGAAGGCGTCCTTGACCACGCCGGAGACGAACGCTGCGGCCTCGCGCGAGGACAGGCGCTCCTTGGTCTGGCCGGAGAACTGCGCATCCTGCATCTTCATCGACAGGACGAAGGCAATGCGTTCCCAGACATCCTCGGGTGCCAGCTTGACCCCGCGCGGCAGCAGGTTGCGGAACTCGCAGAACTCGCGCATGGCATCCAGCAGGCCCTGGCGCAGGCCATTGACGTGGGTACCGCCCTGCGCGGTGGGAATCAGGTTGACGTAGCTTTCCTGTACCGCGTCGCCGCCTTCGGGCAGCCACAGCAAGGCCCAGTCGACGGCCTCCTTGTTGCCGGCCAGGGCGCCGCAGAACGGCTCGGCGGGCAGACGCTCGAATTCGCTGACGGCATCGACCAGGTAGGAGCGCAGGCCGTCCTCGTAATGCCACTCGACCTTCTCGCTGGCGGCCTTGTCCTCGAAGGTGACGCTCAGGCCCGGACAGAGAACGGCCTTGGCCTTGAGCACGTGCTTGAGGCGGCTGACGGAGAACTTGAAGGAGTCGAAGTACCTGGCGTCCGGCCAGAAGTGCACGCTGGTGCCGGTATTGCGCTTGCCAACGCTGCCGATGATTTCCAGTTCGCTGGCCTTGAAGCCATCGGCGAAGCTCATCTGGTACTCGTTGCCGTCACGCTTGACGGTAACCACCACGCGGGTCGACAGGGCGTTGACCACGCTGATGCCCACGCCGTGCAGACCGCCGGAGAACTGGTAGTTCTTGTTGCTGAACTTGCCGCCGGCGTGCAGCTTGGTGAGGATCAGTTCGACCCCGGGTACGCCTTCTTCCGGATGGATGTCCACCGGCATGCCGCGCCCGTCGTCGATCACCTCCAGCGAGTTGTCCTCGTGGAGGATCACCTGGATCGACTTGGCGTGCCCGGCCAGGGCTTCGTCGACGCTGTTGTCGATGACTTCCTGGGCGAGGTGGTTGGGGCGCGTGGTGTCGGTGTACATGCCCGGGCGTTTGCGCACCGGGTCGAGGCCGGAAAGGACTTCGATGGCGTCTGCGTTATAAGAGCTCGCACTCATATCATTTCACCGCCGCGTTGCTGCCGAAGGGACGGGGCCATTTCGCTACGGCGCTGCGTCAGTCGTCGCTCATTTGGAATAACCAAACTACTCTCCTCCTTTCTTGCTCCGTAGCGAAATGACCGCCGTCGCGGCAATGAAATGATATGAGTGCGAGCTCCGAGCTGGGCCATAGGGTCTCTTGTTCATCAATTGAATGCGGAAAAGTCGATATCGCGCCAGAGTGTGGCGCTGATGCCGGCAAAAGCGAAGAGTATCGGAAGACGTTCCACGAAGCCCTGAAAACCGTGATCGCCACCCGCCTGGATGCGCAGGGCGCAGGCGCGGTAGTAACGCTCGGCGTCGCGGTAGTCGAGGGTTTCGTCGGCGGTCTGTAGCCAGACCTGATAGCGCGCCGTGTCGGTGGGCGGCGCAACATCGAATTCGGCCAGGGCGTCGACGTGATCCCGGGTGAGCTCCCAGGTCTCGCCGCTGTAGTAGTTCTTCTGCGATCCCAGATAACCGTCGAAACGCAGGTGCGGTCGTACGGCAGGGTTGATCAGCAGCGCCTTGAGGCCGTGTTGCTCGGCCAGATAGGTGGCGTAATAACCGCCCAGGGAACTGCCCACCAGAAGTGGCGAACCCAGCTCGCTGACGAGTGTTTGCAACTGGGCCATGGCCTGGCGTGGATGGTGATGCAGGGCCGGTACGCGCAACTGGTCTTGCAGGCCCATGTGGGCCATCGCGCGGCTCAGTTGGCTGGCCTTGTGCGAGGCCGGCGAACTGTTGAGGCCATGTATATAGAGGATGGATGCGGTCATGGAGCGGGAGGCTACTCGTCCGGGGCCTCAAGCTGCAAGCTTCAAGCTGATTGGGGGTATGTCAGTAGCCCTTGACGCTGTAGTCCACTTCGAAATGAATGCCGGTTACGCGCGATACGCCGGTGTCCAGCCTGCCATCGGCATACAGGCGCAGCCAGCGATAGCCGGGGGCCTCGCTGCCGACCTGGAAGTCTTCGCTGCCCGGCGCGAACTGCACGCAGGTCGAGGGCGAGGCGAGCAGGCGCAGGTTGCCGCGCAACTGGTCGAATTCCTGGTGCACATGCCCCCAGAGCACGGCGCGTGCCTGCGGGTGATGATCGAGGATGGCGAACAGGGCCTCGGGGTTGCGCAGGCCGATGGGGGCCATCCATTTGCAGCCGATGGGAACCGGATGATGATGCAGGCAGACCAGATGATGACGCTGCGGTGCCTCGTTCAGCGCACGTTCCAGCAGTTCGAGTTGGCTGGCGTCGAGAAAGCCGGGCACCGCGCCGGGGATCGAGGAGTCGAGCATGATGACGCGCCAGGCACCCAGATCGATCACCGGTTCCAGCAGTTCGCTGCCCTTGCAGACGGCTTGCATGGGCGGTACTTCGTCATGGTTGCCGGCCAGCCAGCGGGTCGGAGCACCGATGGCCGAAGTGAGCTGGCGAAAACGCTGGTAGGACGCCTCGCTACCATCCTGTGACAGGTCACCCGTGGCCAGGATCAGGTCGATCTGCGGTTGTTCCTGCTGCACCTGCTCTATCACCCGTTGCAGGCTGTCACGGGTATCCATGCCCAGCAGCTTGCCGTCCGCTTCTGCGAACAGATGGCTGTCGGACAGCTGCACCAGCAGAACCGAGGAATCAGCTGAAGGGGTGGGCAGGCTCGGCAAGACCGTCTCCTAAGGCACAATCGAGTGAATTATGGTGGTTGCTGCGACAAAGGGAAAACCCGGCAAGCGGACGCAGATCACAGAAAAAACGCTGCAAGCATTATTTCTTGCCGCTCGCGACGGCTACCACGGCAGTGTCGGGGGATGACGACTGACAAAAGCGCCGCACCGGGCGCTATCGGCCGCTCGGGAGAAAGCTTGATCGCTCGGGGAGAGGTGTCACAACACCGGTTGTGGCTCGTGACCGCATGCCAGGCAATGGCTCAGCCATTCGCCGAGAAACAGGTTGAGCTGGCTCTTTTCGTCCGGCTGGTGCATGGCGGCGTTCGGGTAGGGATAGCGAATGTGCAGGCGGCGAGCGTTCTCGGCGCTCACCACCTCGGCCATGCGCGCGTCGTGGTACACCCGTACTTCCAGTTGCGGTACCGGCAGCCAGGGCAGGCTGTGTTCCTGGCGTACGCGCAGGGTCGTGGTATAGGGGCAGCTTTCCAGCACCTCCAGGGCCAGCACACCGAGCAGGTGTTCGCCCTGGCTCAGCGCCACGCGACGGCTCTCGGCGTGTTCACGCATGCGCGGCAGCAGACGCATCAGGCGGGCGTAATTGGCCTCGCAGGCCGCTTGCAGCTCGACCAGATCGACCCGATAGCGCTCGCGCAGCAGATTCACGACCACATCCCCCGCACCTCGTCGCGGTTCAGGGCCAGCCATTGCAGCGCGATGATGCTGGCGGCATTGTCGATACGGCCGTCGCGCACGGCGGCCAGCGCATCTTCCACCGACATCACGTGGACACGGATGTCCTCGCCTTCCTCGGGCAGGCCGTGCACGCCACCGGCTCCCTCGCTGCTGCAACGGCCCACGAACAGATGCACGCGCTCGTTGGAACCGCCTGGCGACGGGAAGTACTGGGTGATCGGCCACAGCGAGGTGAGCGTCAGGTCGGCCTCTTCGATAGCCTCGCGGCGTGCGACCTCCTCGGGCTCTTCGTCCTTGTCGATCAGGCCGGCTACCAGCTCCAGCAACCAGGGGTTGGCGACCTTCTCCATGGCGCCGACGCGGAACTGCTCGATCAGCACCACTTCATCACGTTGCGGATCATAGGGCAGCACGCACACGGCATCGTGGCGCACGAACAATTCACGGGTGAGTTGCGAGCCCATACCTCCAGCGTATTGACGATGGCGCAGTTTGATCCGATCGAGGCGATAGAAGCCTCGGAAACAGGTCTCCCGTTCGATGATCTCGACCGCATCGGCGTCGGGCTTGAAGGTTTCGCTCATTGTGTTTCCCCCACTGCAGGCGCGCTGGAATACGCGCCTTGCAACATCCTAGCGCGCCTGCGGCGGGGAAACAGCCCCTGATCAGCGTCCCTGTTCGATACGCGTCTCGCCACCGGAGCGAATCGTCGCGGCACTGCTGCCCTTCTGGCTGCCTCCGACCACCGAGGCGGCTGCCGAGCTGCCACCGCTCTCTTCGCCGTCCTTGTCCTTGCTGGCCTTGGCCGAGAAGCCTGCCTGTACGCCGACTTCGGACGAGCTGCTTTCGGCTGACTCCATGCGCACCTGGCCGCCGGCGGACAGATTGGTATCGCCCGCCGACTGCACCTGAGTCCCTTGCAGGGTAGTGTCGCCGCCGGAGGTTACCGTGACGTTGCCGCCGGAGTTGATCGAGCCTGTGCGTGCCTGGTTCGAATTGCTGCGGCTCAGCCCACCGCCAATGGAGCCCTCGCCGCTCTGCGCGCCCTCGTTGTCTTCCGATGCGGAGACGCTGAGCGACAGGTTGTTCGACGAGCTGCTGGAGGTATCACGCGCCGCGGCGAACTCGACGTTGCCGCCGGCTCCGATGGTCGTGTCACCACCGCTGTTCAGCTCGGTCCCTTCAAAGCGTGCATCGCCGCTGGTGCTGATGTTCAGCTTGCCGCCGGCGTTGAGACTGGCGGTGCGAGCGGTGGAAGCGTTCTCCTTGGCGTTCTCCGCCTCGAGGCCTGCTTCGACGCTGGCACCGTCGGTACCGACCTTCACCTCCGCGTTCAGCGACTTGCTGCTGCTCGAGCTGCTGCTGGTGTCGCGAGCGGCCTGGATATCCAGCGAGCCGGCCTGGATGTCGATGTTCTCGCCGGCTTCGAATTGGGTGCCGACCAGCGTGGTTTTCTCCGTGGAGCTGGAGGAGATGCTGCCGCCGGCCTTGAAGCGGCTGGTGACGGCGGTGCTGGATTGCTCGGAGGCCTTGTTGTCCTCGCCCTCGACCGATGCCTTGGCGCCGTAGCCGGTGCCGGCGCTGGCGCCCTCATCGGTGCTGGCCTTGGCCTCGGCGCCGACGTAGGCACCCACGCGGGCATCATGGCTGTAGGAGCTTTCCGACGAGTAACTCTGATCCGACACTGCCTCGTCGCGGATTTCGCGGGCGGACTGGCTGATGTTGCCTGCCGCTTCGACCTGGGTGCCCTGGTCGACGATGGTGTTCTGTGCGGTGCGGTTGAAGTTGCCGCCGGAGGTGAAGCTGTTGGTCACCTGGGTGATCGAGGTGCTGCTGTTGTTGGATTTCTCGGTGGCTTGACGCAAGCCGGCGCTGGCTTCGGCGCTGGCACTGGCCGAAGCCTTGGCCTGGCCGCTCTTGTCGACGCCTGCTTCGGTGCTGGCTTCGGCACTGGCGCCGACATAAAGACCAGCTGTATGGGTTTCGGCACTGCTGCTGCGGGTGCTGATGTCCTGCGCGGCGACGTTGCGGATGTCCTGCGCCTCGATGTTCATGTCGCCGCCGGACGATACCTGGGCACCCTGGAAGGTTGCGGTGTCGCTGGCCTTGAGGTTCATGTTGCCGCCGGACTTCAGGGTCGAGGCGCTGTTGACCAGGTCATAGCTGGAGGACTGCTCACGCTCGTGGCGTGCACCCGCGGTTGCGGTGGTCTCGGCCTTGACCTCGGCCTTGGCGCCACCGGTGCCGTGGGCACTGGCATTGGCGGATGCCTCGGCACCGGCTTCGGAGTCGACGTAGATGCCGATCGAGGTGCGCGTGGTGTTGCTCTCGCTCCAGCTCTCGTTGCGCCCGGTGAGTACGTTGATGTCCTTGGCATCGACGTTCAGGTCGCCACCGGCTTCGACGTTGGAGCCCTGCACGGTGACGTCGCCGTCGCTGCGCATCGACAGGTTGCCGCCAACATTGAGGTTGGAGGCCACGCTGGTGTTGCTGCCGGTGTTGGTCACCGTGGTGCTGACTTCCGCCAGCTTGACGTTGGTGCTGTTGTTGGCACTGGCCTTGGCGCTGGCGCTCGCACCCTGGCGATTGGCGGCGGTTTCGGTGCCGGCGGAGGCACCTGAGGAGCTGTCGATCTTGAGGAAGGTGGTGGTCTCGACCACCGTGTTGGTACGACGCTCGTCGAGGCCGTCGAGCACGGCGATGCCTTGCTTGCCATCGAGGCTGGCATCACCGCCGATATTGACGTCAGAGCCTTGCACGACGATCTGCTCGCCTGCCTTGACGTTGGCGTTGCCGCCGACGTTGAGCGTGGAGCCGACATTGGTGCCGGTGAAGTCGTTGACCGTGGTTTTCTGGCTGCCATACAGGCCGCCACCGACGCCCATGCCGGAGGTCTTGGTCTGGGTGTCGACGGTCAGCTTGTCCTGACGGGCGACGACGTTGAAGCTGCCATCGGCCTCGGCATCCAGATCGCCGCCGACGTTGACCTCGCTGCCGGCTATGGTGGTATCGCCGCCGCTGCGGGTCTTCAGGTCGCCCTTGATGTTCAGCCCGGAGCCGATGTTGGTCTCGCTGCTGACCGAGGTGCGGGTGCTGCTGGAGCTGAGGAAGCCACTGCTTTCCGTGAAGCTGGTGGTGGTGTTCTTGTCGACGATGGTGTCGACGGTGATGTCGCCACCCGCATTCAGCGAGGCGTTGCCCTCGGAGCTGATATCGGCACCGATCACTTCGATATTGCGTGCGGCATCCAGGCTCAGATCACCGGTGGACTGGATGTTGCCAGTCTTGCCGATGGCGGTGGTATAGGTGGTGTTGTCGCCCTGGCCGATGGCCAGGGTCTCGTTGCGGATGTTGCCCTCTGTGGAGGTCAGGCTGACATTGCCACCCTTGATGGTGCCGCTGGTGTTGGTGATGTCGCCACGGGTTTCTACCGTCAGATTGCCGCTGCCGGAGATGGTGCCGCCGGTGTTGCTCAGGCCTTCGCCGCCGATGCGGGTGTCGCGGGCGGCGATCACCGCGCCCTTGTCCAGCGATTTTACGGTGCTGCTCGCCAGGTAGACCTTGGGTGCGAGCACGCTCTGACCGTTGACCACCACCTCTTCCATCCACACGATGTCTTCGGTCAGGCCAGCCAGCTGCTCAGGCGTCGGGGTCTTGCCGAACTCCAGGCCGAGCGTCTTGCTCTGGGCATAGGCCTGATCCATCAGGCGTTTCATCTGGTCGGCTTCGTTGTCGTAGCCGGCGATCACGTTGTTGCCGGTCTGCTGGATCAACTGCTGGCGGATCAGGTAGGCCTCGTAGTTGGCATCACCCAGGCGCGTCTGCACGGTGTCCGGGTTGAAGCCATAGCGCTGGGCCAGATAGTCGGAGCCGACGAAGTTCGAGCCCACCGCGAAGATCGGGTTGGTTTCCACCAGGTACTTGGCGCCCGGAGTTTTGACAGGAACGAAATAGCCGTTGGGGTTGCCCGGAAGGTTGATGTTCGGGGCGCCGATGCCCGGATCGTTGACGTTGGCATTGGGTTGGCCGTCGAGGCGCACGTCTTCCTGCTTGTCCGGCCAGGGCGCGCCGACGTTCGCCAGTGTGCCGCTGGTGAAGGTCAGATTGGTGGCGAAGATGCCGGCACCACTTCGCTCGTCCACTTCCGCCGTATCGATGATGCCGCCGGAAACTGCAAGCGCACGCGCTTCGTCAGCCAATACGCCCGGCCAGCTGCTCCCTGCAATGTGTCGAGTGCGTACCCAGCCAGGGCTGGGGCCTGGGTTCCAGTCGTCCCAGTTATTGCTGTCATCGTCCGGGTCATCGGAAGGCAGATAGGCCTGAGTCGGCAGGGTTCGTGCCCAGGCGACAAAGTCGTCGTCGCCGCTGGATTCATCTTCGATGCGAATCCAGCGCAGAATCTTCTGGTAGCGATACAGCGACAGTTCTTCGTTGCTGAAGGTGGCGTTGCTGTCGCCACCGATCTCGACATTGGTCGCGGAGATCACGCCAACCCTGTTCAGGCCGCTGGCACCATAGCCGATGGTCAGCTTGCTGCCGGCCCCGGTGGAGATGATTTGGGCTTTCTGCATGTTCTGCAGCTCGGCCATGGTCAGGCCGACGAGCTCTTCCTCGTAAGTGAAGTATTCGTCGTGCATCCAGGCGTTCATGCCTTTGTCGAGTGCGCCTTCGTTGGCGATCTTGTCGATGCTGACCGCGGCACCATATGTCACCGCACCATCTTTCTTGGTCAGGCTGCCACCGCTCCACAGCGTTTCGTTGACGAACGACTGGCTGGCCTTGATGTGGATATCACCGACGCCAACGACGGCGCCATTGTTGATGAAGCGCGCACTGTCGGTGGCCATGCTGCCATTGCTGTCGACGGTGCCGCTGCTGTGGTTCTGCACCTTGTCACCGGCTTTCAGCGACAGGTGCTCGCCGGCATACAGGGCGCCCGAGTTGTCGATGCTGGTGCTGGCTTCGAGGCTCAGCGTCTTGAGCGACGACAGGCCTGCGGTGTTGGTGTTGACGATCGAGTTGGCCTCGACGTCGAGGTCGCCGCTGGCGTGCAGCACGTTGCTGTTGGTCAGGCGGCCACCGGCCTTCACCTGGCCGTCCGCTGCGCCGATCAGCTTGCCGGCATGGTCGATGGCGCCCGTTGCCTTTACGTCGAAGTCGCCAACGCTCTTGATCTCGGTGCTGCTACCGGTGGCGAGCACGGCGGCGGAATCCAGCTTCAGTTCGCCCGCGCTCTGCACGGTTGCCTGGTTCAGGCGCAGGTCGCCACCGGTGGTGGTCAGTGTCAGGGATTTGCCGGTCGCCTGGGCATCGGCACCGCTGTAGAGGTTGGCGGCGTCGCTGACCGTCAGGTTGGCGGCACGCATGGACAGATCGTCGCCGGCGCCCCAGGTGCTGCCGGCGATCTGTGTGCTGCCGCTGGTCTCGATACGCGCATCACGCCCGGCGTAACGCTTGTCGCCCGTGCCACTGTCGTTGAGGCTGGCGGCGGTCAGGGTAAGGTCGCGGCTGGCGGTCAGGGTCGACTCGTCCAGCGCCACCTGACCACCCTGAGCCGTCATGGCGATGTCGCGTCTGGCAGTCAGTTGGGTGCTCTGGCCCTCGACGCGAATGGCTTCGCCGGACGTCGAGCTGGTCAGCGCGATATCCCGCTCGGCACTGATGCGCGTGTTGATCTCGATCTTGCCCGACGCGCTGAGCACGAAGTCATCGGCGCTGGCCGCCGCTTCGCCGCGCATGCGCACACCGACGCCGTTCTCGGTGGCCAGCAACTGAATGCGATTGGCGTACATGCCGCCCAGGGCGGTGGAGTCGATGGCATACAGCGGGGTGTCGCCGGTCGAGGCCCGGGCTGTGGTACTGCGGTCGGCATAAGCGTAGTCGTTGCTGCCGGCCACCACTGACACGTCCTGGCCATTGAGCTGGCCGTCGATCTTCACCGAGCGTGCCACCAGATCGAGAACCTTCTGGTTGCGGCCATCGATGCCATTGCCCTCGATCAGGATGTCGCCCTGTCTGACGTTGAAGCCGGCCACGTGGCCATCGCTGCCCAGGGTCGGCACGCCGGTGGTGAGGGTGGCGCGGTCGGTATTGATGAAGCCGCAGCCCGAGCAGGTGATGCCATAGGGGTTGGCGACGATCACGTCGGCCTTGCCGCCGACCACCTCGGTATAGCCCATGAGCGAAGAACGGTTGGGCGCGACCACTTCGTTGAGGATCACCCGCGCTTCATTGGTCAGGTTGACGTTCGGCACGATCTGCCCGCCAAGCTGCGATTGCAGCGCACCGGCGCGGGTCAGCGCAGAGTTGTTGTTGAGAATCTGGCCGCTCGGGTCGACGTTGTAGTGGATGTAGCGGTTGTGCGAAACGCCGGCGCCGTTGGCCGTGGCAATGTCGATGACCTGGACGCCGTTGGGCGCCTGGAAGACCTGGGTGTTGCCGCTGGCGACCTCGACGCCGGCTGCATGCACCGAGCCGATGAAGATCGAGGCGCCGAGTGTGCTCAGTGCGAACAGGCCAACCGAGCCCACCGGGCCACGACCTGAGCCGCTGGCGCTGCGGCCGCCGCTGCCGACGTTCTCCGCCACCACCATGAAGGCGTTGCGAACCCTGTTCCAGACGATGCGATAGATATGGTTCATGTCATCTTCCTTCAGAGGGAAAGGCTGAGGCTGAAGGCCAGGGTGTCGCCCTGATCCGTTTCATATTTGGGGGAGTCGAGCGGGTGCGCCAACGTCAGGTTGAGGTTGACCGGGCCGGTCATCACGCCGACGCCGAGCGATGCGCTGCTGAGATCACCGGCCGACTCGTCCTCACGGTTCCAGGCCTTGCCGTAGTCGAGGCCGACGAAGGGACGCAGCAGGGCAGGGCGGCCGTTGGGCAGGCTGAAGCGGTGGGTCAGCGCCAGTTCGTTGCGCCAGTAGTAGCCGTGATCGCCGGCGATGGATTCCTCGTTGAAACCACGCACCGTGTAGAGGCTGCCCAGGGAGATGCGCTCCGAACCGTAGAGCACATCACGGGCATGCTGGCCATTGAGCTGGCTGTTGAACGTCAGTTCCTGGCCCAGCAGGATGAACGGCCGGTAGTAGCCGAGCCCGTACTTGTACTTGGTGAACTGCGCACGCGGCGCCCAGTCGGGCAGGTTGGAATCGTCCTTGAGCGAGCCGAACAGGTGCAGGCCGCGTGCCACGCCCACATTCAGGCTGAAGGCGCCACCGAGTACGCGCGTGGTGTAGCTGGAGTCGAGGTCGAACACGCTCAGGCGGCGGCTGCTGACCTCCAGCAGGATGTCCTCCAGGTAGTTGCCCTGTTCTTTCTGGGTCAGCGCGCCGGACAGGTTCCACTGGCCGGACTGGCCACGCCAGAGCACACGATCCATTTGCAGGGTGTAGGTCTGCGAGTCACCGTTGGTTTTCAGCCTGGCACCACTGGGGGCTTTCAGCAGGCTGGCGTACTCGGAGTCGGAAAGGCTCAGGCTGAACGTGTTGTAGCCCCAGGGCAGGACGTAGCTCAGGTTGTTGAAGTAGGACGAGCGCTTGCCGCTCTCGTAGGGCTGGGCGCGGCGGTGGGTCAGGCTGAGGAAGTCGTTGAAGCCCAGCGGATTGTCCAGACCCAGGTTGACCCCGAGCTGATTGCGCCCGGTCGCCTTCTGACCGTTGTTGTCGTAGGTGAGATTCAGGTGGTACGGGCGCCCAGGTTCGTTGTTGAAGCGCACCAGGCTGTCGCCCGGGGCGGTGCCCGGCAGGATTTCCATGGTGGCGTTGTTCGACGACAGGCGGTTGATCTGATCCAGTGCCTGTTCCAGGTCGCGCAGGTTGAGGGGTTCACCGACCTTGCCGGGAAACACGTTGCCGGGCGAGATGGAGCGCTTGTCGCCATCGTTGATGTCGATGCGTTCGAGCCGGCCTTCCTCGACTTCGATGACCAGGGTGCCCTGGCTCAGATCCTGGCCTGGCAGGTAGGCACGTGCGGTCACGTAGCCGCGGCTCATGTATGCGGCAGTGACGTCGGCCAGCAGTTGTTCGATCTCGGCGACGCCCAGGCAGCGGCCCTGGTAGCTCTCCTGGATGTCGCGGCGAACGCGTTCGGGCAGCCGTTCGGCGTGGGTGATCTCGACCTTGCCGATGTCCCGGCACACCTTGGAGTCGCGCGGGCGCGGTTGTGGCGGGGCGACCTGTAGGCGAGTGGGCGGTTGATCCGATTGCAGATCCTGCAGACGCTGCTGCTGGATGCGCTGGTTCATCTCGTTCTGCAGGCGCTCTGCCTGGCGTGCGGCAGCCTCCAGGTCGCTCGGCGTCTGTGCCAGGGCGGCGCCGCTGGCGGAACCGAGCAGCAGAATCAGCAGGGCACTCGGCAGGGAATGTCGGCGTATGGTCGGGGAACTGTCGACAGAAGAAGGCGCGGTGGACGGCATGCCGGAGGAACGGCATGAGAGTGCGTGGAAATTCGGCATGGCAGACCCGCTCGCTCGTACTGCATGAGTGATGGCAATTTGCGATGAGTCTATTGGTCTTTGGTTGCGGGGGGACTGAGCAAATCTGAGCAGTAGTTGAGTTGTTTGCTTGGTTATTGTCGAGCAGGGATTTTCGGCAACCGCAGGCGGAAGCAGACGCCCTGTTCACCGCCTGCCGAAAGCAGGGTCACGTCGCCACCGAGCATCTCGCTGATACGCTGCACCAGGTACAGCCCCAGCCCGGCGCCACTGGCATGCTTGGCGTTCTGGCCGCGAAAGTATTTGCGGAACAGGCGTTCGCGTTCGTGTGCAGGGATGTTGCTGGACACGTTGCAGATATCGATGAGGAGGAAGTCGCCGTCTTCATCGACATCGACCTCCACCGTTTCTTCGGCGGGAGAATGGCGGTCGGCATTGGCCAGCAGGTTGCGCAGGGCGATATGCAGCAGGCCGACATCGGTGACGAGCCCTTCAGGCTTGCAGTGGAAATGGTTGCGAATGCGCCCCGGCGCGAAGTCGCCGCTGAGGTCTTCCAGCAGGGCTGGCAGATCGTAGGGCGCATGTTTCAGCTCGATCGTCGACTCGCTCATGCGGGCATCGCTCAGGTACTCGTCGACCAGCGTGAGCAGGCGCGAGGCGGCACCGCGTATCTGCTGACAGCGCTCGGCATTCCTGGGCGTCTGGGGCGGCGCACTCTGCTCGATGCGTTGCGACAGCGTGGTGATGATCGCCAGTGGCGTGCGGAATTCGTGCGACACCATGGCGACGAAGTCCTGCTGTTCGTTGCGTACGCGCTGTTCGAGTTCCAGCGAATTGCGCAGCTCTTGCTCGAGCAGTTCGCGGCGGTGAATTTCCTGGCGCAGGTCGGCGGTGCGCTGCTCCACTTCACGGGTCAGTTCCTGGCTGTGCTGCTGGGCCAGGTTGGCGGCTCGGTTGGCCTGCCAGCGTTCGCGCGAGCGGCGTTTGCGTTCATGGCGCGCGATCAGCCACAGGCTCAGCAGGATCATGTGCAGCATGGTGGCGACCGTCGTCGCCAGCTCTGTCCAGGGGGTGACCGGCAGGTAGCCGAGGTTGCGCAGGAAACCGATCAGCAGCCCCGCGTAGAAGATACCGAAGGCCAGGGCAAAGAATCTGGCATGCCGGTAGCCACGGGCCAGCAGCCAGATGCACAGGCTGCTGAAGCTCACCATCATCGCCAGGCCCAGCAGCAGAACCGGCACCACGCTGAGGGCGTAGTGGTTGAGCAAGGCCATGCTCAGGCAGAACACGGCGACCGCCTTGATGAAGTGATCCAGCCAGAGACTGGTTCGGGGGTAGAGCGCCGGCATGGCCAATTGCTGCATCGATACGCGGAAACCGACCAGCAGATTGCAGGCGAAGCCCGCGCCGAGGATACGGTCGCTCCAGGCCACGGGCAGGCCGCTGATCTGTTGAATCAGCCCCAGGCTCAGAACCTCGTTCAGCAGGCTGAGGCTGACGTACAGGAGAAACAGGCCGCTCATCGGGCTTCGGGTGGCCACCCAGAAGATCGCCTGCAGGCCAATGAGCAGCAGGTAGAAGCCGAAGTGCAGGCCAAAGAACAGGCCTTCGCGCCGCGAGTTATCGTCGAAGGCCAGGCGTTGCCAGATTTCCACGCGCGTCGCCACGGAGTTCTTGCTCTGGATGCGCAGCAGCAGTACGTGCTGGCCCGAGTCGCCGGGTTCGAAAGGTATCACCGCACTGCGATAATCCACCGGCCATTGCTGACGAGGAATATTTTCGCCACTGTGGCCGAGCAGTTGCCAACCCTGTGCGCGCCGGAGATACACCTGAACGTCATCCAGCAGCGCATTGCTCAGGTGCAGCATCCAGCCGCCGGGCGGCGCCCTGCCCACATCGATGGTCAGGCGTAGCCACTGCGTGGTCGATGTATAACCGGCGTTGAGGTTTCCGGGTAGCCTCTGCCAGCCTTCGGCGTCGTTGGCTTCGGCTGGGCTCAACTGCGCTGTCGGGTCTTGCAGATGCTCGAGGTACCCCGCCGTATCGACCATCGGCTGGTTTTCATGCAGGTGCACGATGGCGGCTGATAGCGGCAACGGTAACAGCAGGAACAACAACAGCAGCGGCAGGAGGTATCGTCGCAACATGGCGGCCGGCGAAGGACGGAAGGCTTGAAGAAAAACCAAGTGGTGCGGCTATGAAAGCCGTCATGAAACAAGTTTGGCAAGCATGATCGAACTGATTTTTCTCGAAGACGACCCGGTTCTGGGGGCCGAGCTGGCAGATTTTCTTGGCGAACTCGGCTACCGCGTGACCTTCGTCACCAGCCTGGCAGCCTTCCAGGCAGCCTTCGAGCCTGGCCGCCATCGCCTGGCGGTCATCGACGTGGGGT